>Ga0316206_1000271_pt1 | contig 83394 bp, 83 predicted proteins | sample 6monthpyrite_MG_FD_204942 | JGI IMG/M metagenome (GOLD analysis project Ga0316206, IMG submission 204942) | Microbial mat bacterial communities from mineral coupon in-situ incubated in ocean water Damariscotta River, Maine, United States -... | ecosystem: Environmental > Aquatic > Marine >...
ATAGAGCTTGGAGTAGGTTAGGATTTAAACTTTGGACTTGGTTGGCTTGGCTTATCACTTTTAACTTTATTAATATTGCTTGGGTGTTTTTTAGAGCAAAAGAATGGAGTGATGCGCTTAAGGTTTTGAGTGGGATGGTTGGACTTAGTGGGATTGTTATTAAAGAGAAATTAGAAGAAAAGTTGAACTTTTTAAAAGAATATGGTGTTGTGTTTGATGAAGTAACAAAACACATTGGTGGAGGAAGCAGTAGTCTGTCTTGGCTTATTGGAGTATTTATTCTTACATTGTTATTTAAAAATTCAATACAAAAGTTATATGTATTTAAACCTAATATTATAAATTTTATTTTTATAATAATTACTTTAGGAATAGGAATATTAGCCGTTACAAGAGAAAGTGAATTCTTGTATTTTAACTTTTAGGAGATAAAGTGTTTGGTAGTAAAAAATTTACAATATATGTATTAGTAATTGTAAGTATTTTTTTAAGTATTTATTCTTACATAGTGCTAAATTATAAAATGCTTTATATGAATCAAGAATATCCAATGTGGATAGATGTTCAGAATAAAATGAATCATAATGTTGGTGATGGATTTAACTTTGTATGCATTGGTGATTCAAGAGCAAAAGTTGGTTTTAGACCAAATAAATTTGATACAGAGTTTATTAACTCTGTTAATTTAGCACTTGGAGGAGGGACACCTATTGAAGGGTATTACATATTGAAAAATTATTTATCTAATAATCATACTCCTAAATATTTGTTAATAAGTTATGCTCCATTTCATATATCAGAACAAGATGGTTATTGGAAAAGAACGGCAAGATTTAATTTTTTAGAAGATAAAGACTATAACGATATACATGATATATCATTAGTCTTAAATGACAAGACAACATTGGGGGAGGATGAATATTTAAACTATAAAATTTATCCTGGAAAATATTTAACAGAGTTTACTAAAGGAATTCTTCATCAAAGATGGAAAATCAATAGAGAAACTTTAAAATATTTACAAACTTCAAAAGGTCATCATTATTTTGGAAAACGTTTAAAAGCAACAGGTTTAAATCAAGAGTCAAAACAAACTTCATTTAAACCTTCAAGACTAATAAATTATTATTTAGAGAAAATGATAGAATTGGCAATTAAAAATAAGATTAAAGTTTTATGGTATTCTATGCCATTTAATGCATCATCATTTCATGCTACATCCACTTTATTTAAGAACGAATATAATCAATACATTACAAATTTAGTAGATAAGTACAAAATAACAGCATTAAATACTTTGTTTTACTTGGATAATACAAAGTTTTCAGACCCATCTCACTTATATATGGGCATTGATGACGTAACAGAAGATATAAAAATAAAACTTCTTGTTAAATAAGATGACCCATTTCATCTTTTTTTATATTTAGATAGTCTTTGTTATGTTCATTTGATTTCATAATAATAGGCAATCTTTCAACAATTTCAATATCACTGATAGATTTTATCTTATCAGGATTATTCGTTAAAAGCTTGATTTTATGAATATTAAAATGATGAAGTATATAGGTTACTACCTCATATGTTCTCTCATCTGAATTAAAACCTAGTTGATGATTTGCTTCTATTGTGTTCAAGCCTTCGTCTTGGAGAGCATAGGCATTTATCTTATTTAAAAGACCTATGTTCCTTCCCTCTTGTCTTAGATAGATTACCATTCCGTTTGTATTGGATATAAGTGAAAGTGCATATGCTAACTGATCACCGCAATCACATTTTAAACTACCGATAGCATCACCTGTAAGACATTCAGAGTGAACCCTGACTATTGGAATTTTGGCTAAGTTTTCTTTATAGATTACAAGATGCTCTTTGTTCCCTTCTTTAAATGCTATTATCTTAAAGTCACCAAATTTTGATGGTAGATTAGCAACTTGTGAAATGTCAATATTCAATTATATACCCTAGTACTGTTTAAGCTGAAATATCATAGCTTCTATTGCATAATTTCAGTTAAAACGATAAAATAAATTTTATAATAATTATATCTAAAAAAAGGTTTAACAATGTTTCAAAGATTTCGCAGAACTCGTTTAAATACACATCTTCGCTCATTAGTCAGAGAGACAGGAATTAGTGTAGATGATTTTATCTATCCTCTTTTTGTTCGTTCAGGTGAGGGAATTAAAACAGAGGTTTCATCCATGCCGGGGGTATTTCAGATGAGTATCGACGAGGTTTTAAAAGAGTGTGTTAAGTTGAAAAACCTTGGACTTTATTCAATTATACTTTTTGGTATACCCGATGTAAAAGATTCTATTGGTTCTGATAGTTTATGCGAACATGGGATTATTGCTAAAGCTATTCGTGAGATAAAAAATATGCATCCTGATATGTTTGTAGTGACAGACTTATGTTTTTGTGAGTATACGGATCATGGGCATTGCGGGATAATAGACGAGGTCAATGAAACGGTAAACAATGACGCTACCCTTGAAATATCTGCACAGCAGGCAATTATTCATGCAAAAGCCGGAGCAGATATGATAGCGCCTTCTGGGATGATGGATGGAATTATAGAGACTTTAAGAGAAGCACTTGACAGTGCAGGTTATGAAAACTTACCAATTATGAGCTACTCTACTAAGTTTGCATCTGGATATTATGGACCTTTTCGTGATGTAGCAGAATCTACACCGTCTTTTGGAGACCGTGCATCGTATCAGATGGATCCGGCTAACAGACGTGAGGCTATAAGTGAATCTATCTCGGATGAGCTTCAAGGTGCGGATATTTTAATGGTTAAACCAGCCTTGGCTTATTTGGATATAGTTCGCGAGATAAAAGACAATACTTCACTTCCAATGGCTGTTTATAATGTGAGTGGTGAATATGCAATGTTAAAACTTGCAGGTGAAAATGACCTTATCGATTATGATAGAGTAGTACTTGAGACTATGCTTAGTTTCAAGCGTGCCGGTGCCGATATTATCATATCTTATCATGCTAAAGAAGTCGCAAAGATGCTTAAAAACAAAAATAGGGTATAATTACGGCTTTTTTATTAATGAAACACACTAAATTAAGTAAAGCTCACTTTAGTGGCAGGGACATAAATGTCCCTACAACCACCTAAAGCTACAAAATAAAAATATTTTGAGAGTTTTTATAAGCCATTGTAAGGATATGAGTTGAGACATTTTTTAACACTTAAAGATTTTACAAAAGAAGAGATTTTAGAGATTATAGATATTGGTTTGCAAATCAAAAAAAATCTCAAATCAAAGATATACAATAAAGAGTTAGATATGCAAACTCTTGGTATGATCTTTGAGAAAAGCTCAACTAGGACACGTGTTAGTTTTGAGACAGGTATGTTTCAATTGGGCGGGCATGCTTTATTTTTGTCTAACCGTGACATACACTTAGGTCGTGGTGAACCTGTAAAAGACACAGCTAGAGTAATCTCTAGTATGTGTGATATGGTTATGATAAGAACTTACGAACACTCAATGATAGAAGAGTTTGCGTCTTATTCAAAAGTACCTGTTATCAACGGACTTACAGACTCTTACCATCCAGTTCAACTTTTAGCCGATTATATGACCTTAGTGGAGCATAATGCGGAACAAAACATAGTTACCGCATATGTAGGTGATGGAAATAATATGACTCACTCTTGGATGATGCTTGCAGCAAAATTAGGGTTTGAACTTCGCATTGCCACACCAAAAGGTTATGAAGTAGATTCTAAGGTTTTAGATGAAGCCCTTGAAATTTCTAAAGATAGTGGTGCAAAGATAATAACAACGAATGATCCGAAAATCGCTGTAAAAGATGCAACAGTTGTTACGACAGATACCTGGACTTCTATGGGTCAAGAAGAAGAAAAAGAGCAACGTATAAAAATATTTAAGGGTTTTATGGTTGATGAAGATATGATGTCTCTAACAGCTATGGATGCAAAATTCTTACATTGTCTTCCTGCATATAGGGGATTAGAAGTAAGTGAAGAAGTTTTTGAAAAACACTCTGAGATAGTATTTAATGAAGCTGAGAACAGACTTCATGCTCAAAAAGGACTTATGGTCTGGTTAGATAAACAAAGATAGTTTAGTGTAGTGACTGAATAAACCAAGTAAAGCTTGCTTGAGTACTCAAGTTACCATCTATATCTTTAATATCAACGTCTATCTGGATGGAACCTCTCCCCTTTTTATCAAATTGAGCTTTTAAGGTTTTAACTGCTTCTTCATTAACTGATGCAAATGCGAATATTTGTTCAATGGCCGGTCTTTTGTATTTTATTTTAGCATCTCTTAAAAGTGGTACTGCTTTGTCTATAAGCTCAGGAAACAGCTTTTGCAGATAGAGACCGCTTTGAGTCTCGGCTAGTGTAAATTGGGCACCGGCATGTATTGTTTTTATATGGTTAATAAGCTTATCGTTTATATTTAATGATAAGCTCTCTTTGTCTTCTTTTATTCCAACATGACTTACAAATGGAATGTCGGTTATTCTCATCTAGTACATTATCCCTGTAGCAGTTCTAATCTTTTCTATTATAGGTTGTGCGATTTCTCTTGCTTTATCTGCACCAGATTTTAGAATCTCTCTAACTTCATCTTGATTAGAGGCAAAGTATTCCCTTTTCTCTCTATACTCTTTAAAGTACTCCCACATAACTTCGGCTAAATATATTTTAAAATGACCGTGACCTTCACCACCGGTTTTATATCTGTCTTGAAGTGCTTTTAAATTGTCACCCTCTAAAAATAGTTTTGCCATATTGTACACATTACATGTCTCATACTCTTTTGGTTCTTCCATTGCTACATTTTCAGTTACGATTTTTTTAATAGTCTTAAGTTGTTTTTTCTCTTCACCAAATATGTTTACGATATTTCCGTAAGACTTAGACATCTTTTGCCCGTCAATCCCTGGAACAGTCTGAACATCTTCTTGTACACGAAATTCTGGTATAGTTAGAATCTCTCCGTATTGGTTGTTAAATTTTGTAGCTATATCCCTAGCTATCTCAACGTGTTGAATCTGGTCTTTTCCAACAGGAACAATTTCACTTCCAAAAAGTAACATATCTGCAGCCATTAAAACAGGGTAAGAAAATAGAGAGTGATTAGTTGCCTGTCCACGAGCTGTTTTATCTTTATAGCTGTGAGCACGTTCAAGAAACCCCATCGGAGTAAAACCTGAAAGAATCCAGTAGAGCTCTAAAACTTCTTTAACATCAGACTGAACCCAGAATGTTGATTTTTCAGGGTCAATTCCAAGTGCCAGAAAATCAGTTGCACATTGCATTGTAAGTTCACTAAGTCTTTCTCCATCTGTAACACTAGTCATTGCATGGTAGTTGGCAATAAATACAAATGTCTGGCTTGATTTCTGAGCCTCAACCATCTGTTTTATTGAACCAAAGTAGTTTCCGATGTGTAAATCACCAGATGGCTGAATCCCTGTTAATACTCTCATTTGTGTAACTCCAAAATAATTTATAAAATTTTTCTGACATTATACATTTTTTAACTTTTTTTTGCTATCATTAAGTAAGACAGAGTAAAAGATTACTCTCCTTAAAGGATTTATTATGAATGTACAAGTTCACGCAAAAGATATTACACTTCAGGCTAACACAAGAACTCATATTGAAGCGGCAATAGAAAGCTTCACAAAATACTCATTGGACATCACGTCTGTAAATGTTCATGTTAAAGCTGAAAAAAAAGGCGTTTCAATTGAATTTGATATTCATGTGGCTCATGCAAAACCTGTAGTTATTTCTCAAGTTGATGATAATTTGGATGCTGCAATTGACTTAGCAATAGAGCGTGCTACAAAAGCACTTCGTCGTTTACACGATAAAGTTGTATCTCACGGTAATGATTCAATCAAAGACTTAGAAACCTTAGACGCTTAATGTACAATTGGATTATTTGGTTCCATATAATCTCATTAGTGTCATGGTTTGTAGTACTTTTTTATATGCCTAGACTCTTCGTTTACCATGCTGAAAACATAAATAACAAAGATTTTGTTAAAGTGGTAAAAGTAATGGAGATGAAAATCTATAAGATAATAGGTATCCCCGCTATGTGGGCAACAGCTCTTAGCGGGGTGGCTTTGATATTTTTATCCACTGAAAACTACGGGGGTGTAAACATACTCTCTACTGGTGGTTGGTTACATGTAAAAATAGCATTAGCTGTTGTATTGATAGCTTACTTTTTTTCACTAGGTCATTATAGAATCCAGTTTTTAAATGATGAGTGTAAAAAAAGCGGTAAGTTTTTTCGTGCTTATAATGAGGTACCGACTGTTTTATTTATGATAATAGTAGCAATGGTAATTATTCGACCGTTCTGATTGTTAGTTCATAGGAATAAGTGACTTTTTTTACTTCTATTGTACACTAAAGTTTAGTATTGCACTACCATACGCTCAAGCCAATGGCACTACTTGTCACCCTTCTTCTTAGCTTTAAAAAGAAGAGGTGTCCCTGTAAAGTTAAATGCCTCTCTTAGCTTATTTGTCAAATACCTTCTATATGTAAAATGAAGCCCCTTAGGTTTATTCATAACAATTGCGATTTTTGGTGGTCTTGTCTCATACTGTGTAGCATAGTATATACGGATAACTTGCCCGTGCATTGATGGGAGCTGATGTCTTCTCATAGCCTTATCCATAACCTCGTTGAGTTGTGATGTTGTGATACGCTGTGAATAATTTTCATTAATCTCTAGAATCATATCATGAAGTTTATCAACTCTTAGATGTGATTTTGCAGATAGTGTTATGATAGGTGCATATGCTAAAAATTTAAATCTGTCTCTTACACTTTGAATAATCTTATCATGTTCTTCTCTCTTTGAAATATCCCACTTGTTTAAAACTATGATACATGATAATCTATTTTGATCAACTAAACCTGCTATTTTTTCATCAAGATCTAAAAAAGGTTCACTAGCATCTAAAACAACAAGAGCCATGTTTGAGTTTTCAAGCATCTCTTTAGTACGCATCAGAGCAAATTTTTCAATCCCAATAATTTTGCCACGACGTCTTAAACCTGCAGTGTCGACAAATGTGAGTTGTTTTCCTTTATAATCAACACTCTCATCAATTGGATCAATAGTTGTACCTGCAACAGAACTAACTACGGAGCGGTCTTCACCAAGAAGTGCGTTTAAAAGTGAGCTTTTACCAACATTGGTACGACCAATGATAGATATCTTGATATGGTCTATATCTTCTTCGTTAAACTCTTTAATTCTGTCATTTTGAGCAAAGATAGAGTCGTCTTCAACAATCCCGTCCATCTCATCATCATCCCAGTAAGTAAAACCGTCATCATCTTCTTCGTATTGGTTATTATTGAAAAATTCTTCATCACTTACTTCAGGTTCAATGATTTGAATATCTTCTTCTTCATCCTCGTCTTCTTTAATTATATCGCTATCAGGAATTTTAGATGCGATCCACTCAAGAAGTTCTACTGTATTTCTGTTGTGGGCTACTGAAATACCAAATATGGCATCCGTACCAAATTCGTAATATTCCCAAAGTTTTTCTTTCATCTTGTCGTTGTCTATTTTATTTACTATTAGAGCAATATCTTTACCCATATTTTGTAGTTCATAAAATAGTTTTTTATCTTCTTCTTCAGGTAAGCCTTTACCATCCACCATATACAGAATAATGTCAGCTTTATAAGCGGCTTTAAGTGACATCTCTTTGATTTTGTCAAAAAGTTCGCACCCCTTATCAAGTCCACCTGTGTCTAAGAGTTGCACCTCTTTGTTTATAATTACCGCTGTTTTTCTTTTAACATCTCTGGTTGTACCTGCAAGGTCAGATGTGATAGCATCTCTTTTTTTAACAAGTCTGTTAAATAGTGAGCTTTTTCCAACATTTGGACGACCGATAATTGCGATTTTTTTCATAGATGTTTTACCCTTGCAGTAGAAATCTCTTTAACGAGCATGTTTTACGTAGTAAAATGTAGCCGAAAGAGAAAAAGATTTGCTCTGTTTGTTTTAATTATTGAAATTATAGCAAAAAAGAAAAGGATTAGAGGTTGATTATAACATTTCCCCTAAAAGAAGGAAGGGGAAAGCGTGAAGAGATAAGATTATTCTTCGAACTCTTTTTCAAGTTTTTGAAGCGCATGCTCAGATTGAAACTGTTGCCAGAGAGCATTGTCATTTTTATAACTTGTTTTGATATTGTTTTTTATTTGCTTATTTGTTGCATTTTTTGGAACAGTTACCAACATATAAAGTGCTCCCGAAGGTGCTGTCCAAACGTTAATACCCTTAGAACCTTCTAAATCAACTCTGGCAAGTTGTTTAGATACGGCAGTAGTTACATTGTCTACTGTCTCGTTCTTGGAAATACCTGTAGTACGAGTGAAAACCTCTACCTTGTCTTTAACTTGAGATTTGATTTGTTGTGCTAGATCACTTCTACCGTTTGCTAATGCAACTCTTCTCATATGTCCCATTCCCGCAGCACTTTTTGGAGCTATCCCAACTCCTGCGTAAGCATCATCAACTATAGGTATGCAAGTCCACTTAGGAGCTAAGACATTTTCTTGTTTACAAGTGAAACCTTCATCATCATTTGCCTCTTGTTGTACTTGTTCAGGACTTGGTTCTTTATCACTACATCCGGATGTCATAAAGGTAAGTAAGGTTATAAAACATATTGTTGAAAAAGTTTTTATCATTTTAAAGCTCCTAGTTTAGTAGATAAATTATACATATATAATCTTAAATCATATTTATTAATGATTGACTATATCAATTTAAGTGAGTAAACTTTCATTTATGAAATATTATGCTTATGAAAACTTTAGAAATGATACAAATACATTAATCAAGAGGGTTAAAGATTTTAATCCTCAAACAGTTATAGCAATAGCCAGAGGTGGTTTAACCCTTAGCCATGCTATGGCTGAGGGGCTTAATATACGAGATGTTCAAAGTATTAGAACAGAACTATATGACAATACTTGTAAGAGGGATGAGATAAGTATATTTGGTGAATGCATTTTAAGCGGTATTAAGAGAGTTTTGGTAGTAGATGACATATCTGATAGCGGAGAGACACTTCAGATGATAATGAGTGATTTGAATAGTAAAAACGGTGATATTGAATTTAAATCAGCAACTCTATTTTATAAAAAAACCTCCGCATATGAACCAGATTTTTGGATAAATGAAGCAAAAGAGTGGATAGAATTTTTTTGGGAAAAAGATTATAGCCATTCTTTGGATGCGTAGCATTTACTTTAGTAACTAAGTGTTTAGCGTAGTAAAAAGAATTATTTCTTTTTGCGTTAAATCATAGTGTTTGGATAGAATTTTTTTGGGAAAAAGATTATAGCCATTCTTTGGATGCGTAGCATTTACTTTAGTAACTAAGTGTTTAGCGTAGTAAAAAGAATTATTTCTTTTTGCGTTAAATCATAGTGTTTGGATAGAATTTTTTTGGGAAAAAGATTTTAAATAAGTTTTATTTGATTTTCCAGTACCTACCACCTCTGGTAGTGAAATCAGTATCGTAGATATATTTACTTATCTCTCTAAGTGTTTCAATGTCATATGATAAATGAGGCATAATCTCAAACTTTTTTATAAAGTCATGCATTAGTGAGCTGTCTTCATTTGGATCAATTACCCATTTGGACATATATTTTACAAAATCTTCTTTTTTTGGAAATGCACTTTTATATCTTTTTTTTACTTCTATGATAGAAGGGGCTGATATAGTTTTGGTTTCATTATGACAGGTAAGGCAATTACCGTTAAAGAGCAATGAGCCACTGTCATCTGCTTGAAGTATATAAGTAAATAAAAAAAGAGTTACAAGACTAAGTTTCAAGTCATTTTCTTTTTTCTTTTATCATCTCATAGGCTTGGTTTATTTCTTGAGTCTTAGCTGTTGCTTCTTGCATATAATCTTCGTCTTTGTTTTGTGATTTGATTATATCTGGATGATACCTTCTTATTAACTTTCTATAGGCTTTTTTGATTGTAGTCATATCGTCATTTTCATTTACGCCTAAAAGCTTATATGCATCATTTAGATTTGCTTTTGGATGAATGTTTTTTATCATCTCTTCAAATTGATTGAAAATTGCGTGGTAGGCATTCGGATCAAACTCTAAAGCTTTGGCAATAGTTACTAAAATATCTTCTTCTGACTGACTGACTTCACCGTCTACAAATGCAAGTTGGATTAAAAATCCCATAAATTGTTGTTGTTTTGCTTTATCTCTTTTTATAGCATGTGCCAAAGTCTGTGCTATATGTTCTGTATCAGCTAGGTTTTCTTTATGTTCGCTAAAAATCTCTTTTAAAATATCTTTTGTTTTTTCAGGTTGAGGAAATATAGCAGAAATGTCATCAAACATAATTCCTATGAGTTGTGCTTCAAGTGCATCTACTCTTCCATCAGCCTTAGCAACCTTTGCAACAAGTGCTACAAATAGTCCGAGATCACTTTTCTCCAGTGAGTGTTTGTTAATAGAGAAGTTTTTAAAAGCTTGTTGAGAATAATCTGTATATCTTGAGTAACTTTTAAAAATCCAATAAAAAAATCCACCGACTATCAGTAGTAGTATAAAATTTCCCATTATGTTCCTTTATCATTTATATAATTATATGAAATATTAGTTAATAAAATAAAGTTTATACACATTTAGGAGATATTTTTAGTATCAGTTGATAGAAGTATTTTGAAAGTATAGTGATTATTTTAGACACACAAATGCACACTAACTGATAGGCAGTTTATATGTAGCAAGAACAATTAAACAATAAAAAAATGTTTAAATCATCCTTCGTTAACTAGGCGAAAAAATCTAAAGAGTTTTGTTTAAAAGATTCAATGTTTGGTCTAGCTCTATGTGATTGGTTGTCTTCAGAACCACGTGACCATATATTGTTAAACTGCTTGTTTTGAGGAGCTTTAGTCCATATGTTTTCTCTTATGTTTTTAACGGTGTCAGAATCTTTTGCCCATATGTTATTTTTATAAGGCTTGTTTTCAGTTTTATTGTCATGCTCAATATTATTCGTCTTGATAGTATTAACACCATTGTTGACATCAACCGTCGGATTAGCTTTTTTTACTTCAGCAGTAGCTACCGAGCTGTTTTTAGGTTCAACTTTAGGTTCAATATTTGTTGTCTGAGCAGTAACGAATGTCTTAGCTTCTTTTAGAGTGGTATTAGTCTCTTTTGTTAACTTCTCAGTATCTTTCTGAGCTTGTTCTTGAGCTTTTGATTCTTTTTTAGAGCTAGGATCAGGCGTTCCCACTTGAACTTGGCTCGTTGAAGGTGATTGAAACAGATAGCGAGTAACTTCCATGTCGTACTCCTCTTAATAATATACTTAGCACTATTATAACATAAAATGATATAAAAGTATAATTATTCCATTCTAGTAGTTATATCAATACCTTTTTCTTTAAGTTTATGTCCTATTTCTATAATCTCATTTTTATACTTTTCTGAGAGAATAAAACCTTCATAGGCATCTAAATTCTTACTGGCTACTTCAGCTGCAATATTTTCTATATTTGAAAGTGCATTTTGAAGAGCTTCTTCCAAGTCTTCTACGGTATCTAGCTGAGTTCCTAACATTTTTAGTGTTTCCCTTTAATCAATCAGTTGTTTTAGGTCTTTTACCGTAAAAAGTTGTAAAGAATCACTTTTGAGTGATTTTAGCTCACTTGAAAAACCTTTTTTTGAAAACAATGCATAAGCATCTGGCTTTATATCTGATACTGCGCAAGTCTCCTGTAGTTTTGTAAGGACACTTTTATTGAGTTTAGAATTTATGTACTTACAATCACAGGCGATAATTTTTTTAGATCTTGTTTTTGCTAAGATTGGAATCTCAATCTCTTTGTCCCAATAGTTGCCTATAGAATCAATTTTTTCATCAATGTTCATTCTAAGAAGTTCTTCACACAGTTGCTCAAAGATAAGGTTTATAAATTCATCTTTTCTTTTTTCAAACCTATCTTTAACCTCTTCGTATTCACCCGCTTTTATACCTTTGAAAAATGGTGAAACAAAAGCAAACCAAAAGCGTAAGAAGGGACTACTGAAGTAAAGTTTATCGGAAATTTCGTCTTTATCTTCAAGTTTAGGTTGATTTGGATTGGCACTAACACGAACAAGCATCTCATCTTCGCAAAGGTTTTCTATAGTACGGTATCCATCACTTTTACTTAGCCTTGAACGCTTGACTGCAGAGTGAGCACGTCCATCACCTAAAGCAATAGCTGTCAAGATTGTGTTAGACATATTATCCCCACCACTAAGATCAGCAACAGCCTTATGAATATAACCATAATTTGGAAGCACATGTTCTTTTATAAGTTCAAAAGGTTCTTTGTTTAAGTCTAGTTTTCTCTCGTATCCGCCAAAGTATGCAAAGTACTCAACTGCGATTTCAAAATTTGCAGGTTTGTTTTTACGACAAAAGTCACGAAATTGAAATAAAAATGATGAATTATTTAGAATGATAATAGAGCCTTTAAAATAGTTACACAATTATACAATATAATTGCGTTTATGAAAAGAATACAGGAATTAAACAAGGGTGTTAAGTATATGCTTATCGCATCTTTGAGTTTTGCAGTAATGGGTGCATTTGCCAAATTGGCAAGTGAGAGTATGAGTTCTTTGGAAGTTGTGTTTTTTAGAAGTCTATTTGGAGTAGTGATCATTGCATATGCAATTTATAAGAAACCGATGATGCATAGCGGTGGCAGACCTTTTTTACTTATGTTTCGAGGAACTATGGGCTTTCTTGCCCTATTGGCTTATTTTTATAACATAGCAAATATACCACTTGGCGATGCGGTTACTTTTTCAAAGACCTCTCCGATATTTACGGCTATTTTTGCTTGGCTTTTTTTAAAAGAGAGCTTGTCTGTAAATGCTTGGTTAGCAGTTCTAATAGGTTTTGGAGGTATTGTTCTCATAACTCAGCCTACAGGTATTGGATTTAGTAAGTACGATATTTTGGGTGTCTTCTCTGGTGTTGGAGCCGCCTTAGCTTATACATCAGTTAGAGAGCTTAGAACATACTACGATACAAGAGCCATTGTATTGTCTTTTACCTTAGTTGGTACAATAGGACCAATTATTTTATTCTTAGTTTCTAAGTATTTTTATATAGATACACTTGACTTTATGATGGGAGAATTTGTATTTCCTAGTGGCGTAGTCTGGGTTTATATAATTGGACTAGGGTTGTTAGGCACACTTTCGCAATTTTTTATGACAAAGGCATATGGTGAAACAAAAGCGGGGATTGTGGGAGCAGTTAGTTATACAAATATTGTTTTTGCAATATTACTGGGTGTGATTCTTGGTGATTCTTTACCCAGTTTGGAGACATCTGCAGGGATAGTGTTGATAATATTAGCTGGCATAATGGTCGCAAAAGCAAAATAGACAAGTTCTTAAGTAATAAATAAATAAAACCAGTGGTTTTTTCTTTAAACTGTATATAATTAATTATACTTATAATCTGTAGCTATGATCACAAAAAATAAGATACTTATCTATGCTACGGGCATTTTACTTATATCTAGTTCAATTATAACATACAGTTTTAATATCGGGCACAACATGACATCAAAATATACTCCATTGAATAGTAATAGTAAAAGTATTTTTTTACCGTTAAAGAATAAAGACTTGGAAATTAAAATCTTAGATGTCCTAGAATCACTTGATGAGTTTTCACGTATAACTACTATTAGGCATACAAATAAAGAGTTACCTAGAAGTGAGTATGATAAAAAATATGATAAATTATTTGCACATTTTATAGATGAAGCGAATAATGTAGAAAGTGAGCTTCGGTTTATAATCTCAAACGAGTTAAAAGCATATAGATATACTTACTACATTGCCCTTTTGATAAATATACTAATAATAATAGTCGCTTCAATTATATTTTACAGATACGAAAAAGATAAGCTTAAAACCGTAGCTATACTGCAAAAATCTAATGATGATTTAGAGGCTACAAAAAAAGACCTCATTAAAACAAATAAAATAATAAAGCATCTTGCAAATACAGATAAATTAACTCAATTACATAACAGATTAAAAATTGATTCTATAATTGATTTTGAAGTACAAAGGGCACGAAGGTATAATAAAATATTTAGTGTAATACTATTGGACGTGGATTATTTTAAAAAAATAAACGATACCTATGGTCATGATGTCGGTGACTATGTTTTGATAGAAATAAGTAATCTTCTCAAAAAAAACATCAGAGTAACAGACTATGTCGGTCGTTTTGGAGGTGAAGAGTTTATTATAATCTGTCCGGAAACAAATAGTGAAAATACTGCTCTTTTAGCAGAAAAACTTAGAATAAGTATGCAAGAATATAAATTTAAAGGTATGGATAAAAAAACTTGTAGTTTCGGTGTGTCTGAATTTATCCTAGGTGACAGTACTAAAGAAGATGTAATAAAAAGATCTGATAAGGCACTTTATAAAGCTAAAAATAATGGTAGAAATCAGGTAGCGGTGATGTAAAACAACATTAGCCTATTTGCTCGCAATAAAAGTACACTAATCCCATATTATCGGGATTAACTAGACTTTAAATCAATTATGATATAATCACTTAATTTTTAAAATAGTATAAAAGGTATATGTGTATGACACTACTTGCAGGACCCTGTGTTATTGAAAGTGAAGAAAATATTTTTAAAATTGCTAAGTCTTTAGAAAAATATCACGAAGACGAATCAATAGATTTCTTTTTTAAAGCTAGTTTTGATAAAGCCAACCGTACATCACTAGAAAGCTTTCGTGGACTAGGAATTGATGAAGGACTGAGAATACTTCAGAGAGTAAAAGAGGACTTTGGCTATAAGGTTGTTACTGATGTGCATGAATCAACTCAGGTAGAGCAGGTTGCAGAAGTTGTAGATATGTTGCAAATACCAGCATTTTTATGTAGACAGACTGATTTGCTGGTAGCTTGCGCTAAAACAGATAAAGTGATAAATATTAAAAAAGGTCAGTTTTTAAGCGGAGATGCTATGCTTTATCCGGTATTAAAAGTACTTCAAACCAGAGGTTGCTCCGAAGCGACTTATGAAAACTCCAAAAAACATGGTGTATTTCTTTGTGAAAGAGGAAACTCTTTTGGCTATGGAAATATGGTTGTAGATATGAGAAATCTGGTAACTATGAGAAACTTTGCACCTGTTATATTTGATGCTACTCACTCCGTTCAGATGCCAACGGCACAAGATGGTAAGACAGGCGGTGATAGTTCAATGGTTCCATACCTAGCAAGTGGAGCTGCAGCAGTTGGTGTAGACGGTTTTTTTATGGAGACACATTTCGATCCAGAAATAGCACTAAGTGATGGACCAAATATGATTAAATTAGATGAATTAGAGATGTTGATTAGTAAAATAAAAAGGATTAGAGAAATACAATAAATTGCATTAGTGCAATTGGCTTTCTGGTAAAGGAAATCTAGTGTTAACACAGGTGACGGAATTACTTCGGACATCGTACTAAAACAAGTGAAGGGTTCCCTTCATTTTAGTAGCTGCCCTTGAGGGTATAAAATAAAATTAAGGAAAATAAATGAACATAGTTGAAGGTAAATTAAAAGTAGTAAACGGAAAAAAGATAGCTATAGTTAGTACAAGATGGAATCATTTCATAGTGGATAGATTAGTTGAAGGTGCAAAGGATGCATTTGATCGTCATGGCGGAAATGAAGATGATATTACTCATGTTTTAGTCCCAGGTGCATTTGAATTGCCAATGATTGTAGATAAACTATTAACAAGTGGAAAATATGACGCTATTTGTGCCTTGGGTGCAGTTATACGTGGAGCTACTCCTCATTTTGATTATGTATCTGCTGAGGCTACTAAGGGTATTGCTACTATGAGTTTAAAATACCAAAAACCTGTTTCATTCGGTCTTTTGACTACTGATACAATCGAACAAGCTATTGAGAGAGCTGGAACTAAAGCCGGAAATAAAGGTTTTGAAGCTATGACTACAGTTATAGAGATGCTTGATCTTTACGAAGCTATATAAAATGCATTAGTGCATTGGGCTTTCTGCCGAAGAAAACCTAGTGTTAACGTAGGTAGCGGAATTATTTCTGATACCGTACAAAATAGATGAAGGGTTCCCTTCATTTTTGAAAAAATTAAGGAATTAATTATGGCAACTAGACATCACGCGAGAATGGCAGTTGTAAGTCTTTTATATGCTTATGATTTAGGAAATGGAAGTATAGCTGAACATACAGATGAGATTCTAGAAGAAAAAAAGATTCGTAACAAACAAAAAGACTTTGCCTTAGGTCTTTTTACAGGTGTAATGGAGAACCTTGAGACATGTGACAAGGCTATAATCGAGCATTTGAAAGAGTGGGATTTTGAAAGGCTAGGAAGTATTGAAAGAGCTACTTTGAGACTAGCTACATATGAGATACTTTTTGGTGAACTTGATACTGCTGTTGTTATTAATGAAGCAGTTGAAATAACAAAAGCATTTGGAACAGAACAGTCACCTAAGTTTATAAACGGTGTACTTGATGCAATATCTAAAGATAAACCTGAATAATTATGATAAAACATACAACCTTAATCTTATTCTTATTTTTTTCTTCTTTAGCATATGGAGCTAATGAATGTATTAGCTGTCATAAAGGTATAGAAGACATCAGAGACAGACAGTCAGGTATGATGAAAGAAATTTTAAAGATTGCGAATAAGGCAGGACATAAGGGTAATGACTGTATTGTATGTCATGGTGGTAACCCTACTGAGAGTAAGGATAAAAATAAAGCTCACTCAGGAACTGTTGAATATTTTGAATTTGAAAAAGGTCCAAAAGAATTTTATCCAGCTCCTGGTAGTACGTGGATAAATAAAAATACCTGTGGTATGTGTCATGCAAATCAGGTCAATGCCCAAATGAATTCACTAATGATGACTGAACAGGGTAAGATACAAGGTGCTATGTGGAGCTTTGGCGGTAAAGAAGGCTATCAGCACACAGCCGGTACTTATGATACTAAAAATCCAAAAAATCCTAATGATAGATTGGGAACAGACATATATAAAAAATATATGGAAAAATTGGCAACTATGGAGCCTCAAGGGTTTCCAAAAGAGATGCACCAGCTTCCGGACGCTCCGACTGTAGAGGAGATACATAAAGATCCGTCTTTGGCTGTATATACTTACCTGCGCCAAGAATGTTTGAGATGTCATACAGGTTCTAAAGGTAGAAGCAGACGAGGTGACTTTAGAGGTATAGGTTGTGCTTCTTGTCACATACCGTATTCAAACGAGGGTTATTATGAAGGCAATGATACTAATACTTCTAAAAAAAGAGGTCATCTTCTAACTCACCAAATTCAATCTTCACGTAAGGTAAAAGTAAAAATTCATGATGTCAACTACTCAGGTGTACCGGTTGAGACATGCTCGACTTGTCATAACCGCGGAAAAAGAATAGGTGTATCATATCAGGGTTTAATGGAGACAGAATATCAGTCAACATTCGACGCTGAAGGTCACGGACAACCAAAACTTCATACAAAACGTTATCTACACATGCAAGAAGATATTCATTATCAAAAAGGTATGTTGTGTCAGGATTGTCATACTTCAAACGATCTCCATGGTGACGGCTTTTTAGGTGGTGCAAATGCGGCAGCTGTTGAAGTAGAGTGTCAAGACTGTCACGGTACTACTAAAAAGTATCCTTGGGAACTTCCTATAGGTTATTCAGACGAATTCAATACGACTGAAGCTAAGGGTAAAGGAAGGGGTGTCGCTACAACCGTTGCTGAATATCTTAAACAAGGTTATGTACCTGAACCTGAAGATGGTTATATTTTAACTGCTAGAGGAAATCCACTTCCAAAAGCTGTTAAAAAGGGCAATAAAATTATTATGCACCTAGCTAGCGGAAAGGATATTGAACTAAAACCACTTAAGCTTTTAAAAGAAAAAGAGGAACTCTCAACAGCAGGTCTTCTCTCAATGGACACTATAGAAACGCATAGTTCAAAAATGGAGTGTTATGCCTGCCATGCGACTTGGGCTCCTCAATGTTATGGATGCCATGTAAAAGTTGATTATAGTGGAGGAAAACAAAATCCTGATTATCTAAAAGCTTCACATGATAAAGATATACACGGAACTACAGGCGGTATGCGTGATCTTAAAAAGTACTTGGTTCCAGGTAAGGTCACAGAGACAAGGTCATACCTCAGATGGGAAAATCCTGCTCTTTCGCAAAATGGTGAAGGTAGGGTAAGTCCTACAATCCCAGGTTGTCAAACAACTATTACTGTTATAGGTAAAGACGGTAAAGCATTACTTCAAAATCATATCTTTAAAATTCCAAATGTTGAGGGTGCAGGAGAAGAGGGTCAAAATGCAATAGATATGGCACCTGTTCAACCCCATACTATACAAAAAGAAGCTAGATCTTGTGAGAGCTGTCATACAGATGATAAAGCACTAGGGCTTGGTGTAGGCGGCGGAAAATTAAACAATGATCCAAGCAAGACGACAATAATAGATCTTATGTCAGCCGATAGAAAGATACTTCCACATACAACTGATGAGCAAATTCCGGCAATTCCAAACCTAAAACATGATTATTCACAGTTTATAGATGAGAACGGTACACAGCTTATGACAGTTGGTCATCACTGGAAACTTTCAGGTCCACTAGGTAAAGAGCAAAGAGACAAGTTAGACCGTAGGGGTGTGTGTTTATCTTGTCATAAAGATATACCAAGTGGAAACTTAGCTATTTCAGCAATGAGACATATATCAAAAATGGCTCATTATAAAATTGATAAGAAGGAGCATACGGGTATACTTAACAAGCTTTTAAATATTGGAGCATGGATTCAGGCTATTGTTGGAATCTTATTTAGTTTAGTGCTAATATATGGAATCTATATAATATTTCTTAAAAAGAAAAAAACAAACCCAAGAAATGAAGGATGGAAATAATGCGTAAGATAATTGTTTTAATATCACTAAGTGTGGTAATGTTTGCAAATGATATAATAGTTAAACAAAGTAATTGTAGTGTAGACGAAACCATCAATAAGCTTAGTAAAATTGTAAAATCAAAAGGTCTGAGTGTTTTTACAGTTGTTGACCATAAGAAAAATGCCGATGGTGTAAATATGAAACTAAATGAATCCAAGTTAATAATATTCGGCAACCCAAAAGTCGGTACAGCTTTAATGCAGCAAGATATAACTATAGGACTTGACCTTCCACTTAAAGTTTTGGTTTACAAAGATAATGATTCTAAAGTTAAAATGGCATATAGAAATGGCTCTTGGATAGAAGACAGACATAAGCTAAATGCACCGAAAAAAGTAAAAAAAATCAATGGTGCTATGGATAAATTTACAACAAAAGCAGGTTCATGTGGACAAAAGACTAACTAAACAAGAAGCACTTGATTTAATCAAAAATGCTGATTTGAAAGAACTAGGTAAAATGGCTAGTGAAAGAAAAAAGGAGTTACACCCAAAAGGTGTAACCACTTTTGTAGTAGATAGAAATATAAACTATACTAATATTTGTTGGGTTGACTGCAAATTCTGTGCATTTTACAGACATGAAAAAGATGCAGATGCTTATGTTTTGACATTTGATGAGATAGATGCAAAGATTGATGAGCTTTTAGAAGTAGGCGGTACACAGATATTGTTTCAAGGTGGAGTGCATCCGAAACTAAAAATAGAGTGGTATGAAGATTTAGTCCAACATATCCATACTAAGTACCCGACCATAACAATACACGGATTTTCTTCTATAGAGATTGACTTTATAGCTAAGGTATCTAGAATTACCGTTGAAGAAGTTCTTCAAAGGCTAAAAGTAAAAGGTTTGGCTTCTATACCAGGAGCGGGAGCTGAAATCCTCTCAGATGAGGTTCGTGATATTATCGCACCTAAAAAGATTGATTCTGATGTTTGGATAGATATACACAGAAAGGCTCATAAATTAGACATTATGTCAACAGCGACTATGATGTACGGAACAGTTGAGACTGATGAAGACATAATAGACCATTTTGACATGGTTAGAAACCTACAAGATGAGACAGGTGGTTTCCGTGCTTTTATTATGTGGAGTTTTCAAGGTAAAAATACAGAGCTGTTAGCTCAGATTCCAGATATGGAAAAACCATCATCAAATCGTTATTTAAGACTATTAGCTGTAGCCCGTCTTTATTTAGATAATGTGCCTAATATTCAAAGTTCATGGGTAACTCAGGGTGCATATATAGGTCAGATGGCTCTAAGGTTTGGAGCAAACGACCTTGGTTCAACAATGATGGAAGAAAATGTTGTAAGCAGTGCTGGTGCATCAAATACAATGGTAAAAGAAGAGATGATAGAACTTATAAGAGATATAGATGAAATACCTGCTGTTAGAAATACGGCTTATGAAATTTTAGAAAAATTCGCATAGATTTAAATGAGAGGAATTTTGACTGAGCTTTACTCAGGAAAAAGGAGACAGATATGAAGTTTTTATTTACATTATTAATGTTAGGACAAATAATTATGGCAGCAACAATACAAAAGATAGAAGTTAATGGAATAGAAATTCCTGTTATTTATGAAGAGGATAAAAGATTACCCTTAGTGACCATGCAATTTATATTTACTAACAGCGGCAGCATAACGGATGTTAAAAAAGCAGGTTTGGCTAGGTTTAGTTCTAGAGTTATGAGTGAAGGTACAAAGAAGCTAGGTTCATCTGCTTTTGCTGAAGAACTAGAATCTAAGGCTATACACATATCTGCCTCAGTTGGAAAAGAGACTTTCATTATTGAAGTTGGTTGTTTAAAAGATGAGTTTGATGAAGCTCTGAAATATTTTAGTATGCTGTTAAAGGATCCAAATTTTACCGCAGAAACAGTAGACAATGTAAAGGCAAAGACAATAGGGGAATTGAGTTCTAAACAAAGCAATTTTGATTATGTAGCATCAAACGAACTAAAAACGCTTCTATATACTGACACACCTCTGTCCAACCCTAGTTTAGGAACTATTGAAAGTGTAAAAAGCATTGAGCTTTCAGATATAAAGAAGTTTATAAAGACACACTTGGTAAGTTCAAGACTAATTGTACTTGTCGGTGGTGACGTAGATATGAAAAGCCTAAATAAAAAAGTAAGTAATATCGTATCGGTTATGCCAAAAGGCAGTTCTACAAAGCTAGAACATTATGAGACCTCTTCTGATTCTAAAGAGAAAGTCTTAAAAAAAGAGACACAACAGGCTTACGTATATTTTGGTTCTCCATATAATATGAGTGTTGATGATAAAGAGTATTATAAAGCAAGAGTAGCTACTTTTATATTGGGTACCGGTGGTTTTGGTTCACGTATGATGGAAGAGATAAGAGTTAAAAAAGGCTTGGCATATTCGGCATATGCTAGGATTAGTATTACAAAGTCAAGCAGTGCAATGACAGGATACTTACAAACAAAGCTGGAATCTCTTGATGAGGTAAAGCAGACTGTTCAAGAAGTCGTAGCGAAGTTTGTAAAAAATGGAGTTACAAATGCTGAGCTTGAACAAACTAAAAAGTTTTTACTTGGTTCGGAACCCTTAAGAGTTGAAACGATGAGTCAGAGATTACACCGTACATTTCAAGAGTATTATAAAGGTCAGGAGCTTGGACATTCCGTAAAAGAGTTGCAACTTATTAAGAACCTTAAGCTTAAAGACTTAAATGAGTATATTAAAAAGCATAAAGAGATATTAAAGATGAGTTTTGCTATTGTAACGAAATAGAATAGAAATTGTGGTAGTATTTAGTTTAAATATTTAAAAATTGGAGTTTAAAATGGGTTTATTTGGAAACTGTTCAAAAGAACAAATTAAGATACAAGAATTAGAGTCGATAAATAAAGAACTTGAAGCACAAATTGATGAATTACAATCTCAGCTAGACAGTAAATCTGAAATAGATAAAGAAGAATGTGATAAATTCAAGAGAAAAGAAGAACATGTCTATACTATTATCAGACTTCTTATTGAATCATATGAAAAGGGTGTTACATTTACAAGAACTATTATGGAGTCAGCTGTTGAACAACTGGATGAAGCAGGTGACTTAAATGAAAAAACATCTAAACGTATAGATGTTGTTCAAGAAGACAGTCACAGTATTAATGAATCTATAGGAGAAATAGCTAAGGAAGCTATGAGTTTAGACAATGGTGCAAGTGCATTAAATGAGAGTGTTACATCAATTAGCAACATTATCAACTTAATCAAAGACATCTCTGACCAGACAAACCTACTTGCACTTAATGCTGCTATTGAAGCTGCTCGTGCCGGTGAGCATGGACGTGGTTTCGCAGTTGTTGCCGATGAGGTTAGAAAGCTAGCTGAGCGTACTCAAAAAGCAACTCAAGAAGTAGAGATAAGTATTGGTCAATTAAAGCAAAACACTTCAGAAATTCAAGATATCTCTGAGTTATTTAGAGAAAATACTGACAGTATGAATGTAAAACTAGAATCATTTTTTGAAGAGCTTAATTTTGTTATATCTAATTCAAAACGTATAAGGAATATAACAGAAAACATTACAAATGAAGTTGGTATAGGTACTGGTAAACTAGACCATATCTTGTTTAAACTGCTTGGTTATGATGTGTTTATAAACAATGCAACTCCTACTCTTGGAGATGAGAACAGTTGTAGATTCGGTCAATGGTTTAGTGTACATAAAGATAAGATTAAAGATGATGTAAAAGTGATATCAAGCTTAAGTGAACATCATACAATAGTTCACGACAAGACAAAAGAAGCAACTGAACTTTGGAATAATGGTGAGTTTGATAAGGCTATTGAAACTATGAGAAAAGTTGAACATTCAAGTGATGTTGGATTTGTAGAAGTTTATAACAGCTTTGTAAATCATCGTCAATAATTTATAATTTATTGCATTTTGTCATATTATATTCAAGGTTTTTGAAAACAGGTTAGTATTTGATACTAAGGATATAATATGAACTTGACAAAAGAGACAGATGCTAAGTTTAAAAAACTAGGAATCACTTCTTGGTGCGAACTTGCTTTTTTTATCCCCCATTCTTACGAAGACCTTACTCTTAAGACAAATATTAATATTGGTTATCCTGGACTCATCGATGCAAGTGTAGAATCTGTGCATCGTTCTCAAAACTCTATACAAATAACTTTTTATGCATTTAATCTCGGACATACGATAACAGGTGTAGTCTTTCATCCAAAACCTTATATGATGCATCAATATAAGGTTGGAGACAGAGACTACTTTTATGGTATGATAGATTGTAAAACTGGTATGTGTACAATCTCTATGCCAAAAAAAGTCACAAATGTCGGTTCAATAACCCCTAAGTATAAATCAGCGTTAAGAACAGATGTTATGTTTAGGTTAATCCAAAGTAATTTGACCTTAGAGATATTAGAATCAGAAGGTTTAGCTGAAGAGATTGCTGTAGAGATTTTAAAACTTCATTTTCCTAAGGAACTTATCAATTTAAAAGAATTAAACAAAGAAACTATAGATGCTTTGAAATACCTAGAGTTATTTTGCTATATGAAAAAGCTAAGCGGTAAAAGACGATACTTTAAAACACTTATATCAAAAACAAGCACATATGAGAAATTTGAAAAAACATTACCCTTTAAACTTACTAATGAACAAATAAGTGCCATAGAGGATATAAAAAATGACTTTTCAAAAGATATTTCATCTCGCCGTATGATAGTTGGAGATGTCGGTAGTGGTAAGACTATAGTTATATTAGCAGCCGCCTTTATGATGCTTCCTTCTCGTTGTATTTTAATGGCTCCCACAACCATACTCGCAAATCAACTTTTTGAAGAAGCAAACAAATATTTAACAGGCGTAAAAACAGTTCTTATAACCAATAAGAGCAAAAAAATAGATTTGACTGAGTATGATTTTATCGTTGGTACTCATGCACTATTATATAGAGAGTTACCAAAAGCAGGGCTTGTAATGGTAGATGAACAACATCGTTTTGGAACTCTTCAAAGAAATTCCCTTGAAAAGCTAGTGAGTGAAGGTGAGAAAAAACCACATTATTTGCAATTTTCAGCTACGCCGATTCCACGTACACAAGCTATGATAGAGACAGCAAATATTGACGTGAGTTTGATAACTTCTACGCCGTATAAAAAAGACATAACTTCAAAAGTAATTCATAAAAATGATTTTCAAGACTTGCTTGTACGTATAAAAGATGAGATAAAAGAAGGAAATCAAGTTTTATTAGTATATCCCTTGGTTGAGAAAAGTGAAATCTTAGAGTATCAAAGTATAGATGAAGCACGTGGATACTGGGAAAATAATTTCAATAATGTTTATGTGACTCATGGAAAAGACAAGGAGAAAGAAAATGTACTTTTAGAGTTTGCACAAAAAGGTGACATTTTAATTGCTACCACGGTTATAGAGGTTGGAATTTCACTCCCTCATCTTAGTACAGTAGTTATTGTTGGTGCTGAGAGATTGGGACTATCAACTCTTCATCAACTTAGGGGTCGTGTAAGTAGAACAGGACTAAAAGGATATTGCTATCTTTATACTAACCAAGATAAATCTGATCGATTAGAGATGTTTACACAAACAAACAGTGGTTTTGATATTGCGAATTTGGATTTAAAGTATAGAAAAGGTGGGGACTTACTAAAAGGTATAAATCAAAGCGGAGTCCAATTTAAGTGGGTTGACCTTGTTGAGGATGAAGATGTTGTTAAAAAAGTAAAAAAAGAGTTAATGATTTAGTCCATATCTTCTACTTTTAAAGTACCCTTCTCTTTATTTTGATCTATAGTGAAAATTTCTTTTTAAGAAATATTATTTACATTCAAGAGAAGGGTTAAATATCCTATATCCTCAAAGCTGATGGTATTAATATAAGCCGAATTTTGCGTCGTTTCTTTTGTAAAGAACGCGAGTCTTACCTTCGTTATCTAAAAATATTTCAAACATTTTATTGCCGTCTTTTAGATCGTTTAAAACATCTTCAACCTCACGAGGTTTGTAAAGAGCAAGTTCAACAGGAACAATTTCGTCTTCTAAAGCAGCACTAGCTTCACTTAAGTCAATAGCAGTGCTAGATGCGTTTTTAGCTTCATTCATACCATCTTTGTAATAACCTGTATCTTTATCATGCATTCTTCTTAAAGCTTTTTGGGCACGAGAAGTTGCCATATCGATTGCGGCATAAAGGTCATCATCATTTTGTTTTATAATTATTGAGTTTTTGTGTGAAAGGTGGATAACATACTCAACCATTGAGTGTTCTTTACCTTTTTTTGTTTGCGCTGAAGCAATGACGTTTACAGAGATAATATCCATTTGGAATTTATTTAATGTCTCTATTGATGAGTTCATATGAGCTTTGATAGGGTCTGTAAGCTCAACATGTCTTCCTGTTAATGAAATATTCATAAGGAAATCCTTTAATTGTTAAATGTATAAGGATTATATCATTAAAAGGTTTAGTGGAAATTGATAAATTAAAGTTTTTGTATAGTTCTTCTAAAATAACGTATAGGTTCGTTAACAATAGTGGAATCATCTACTGTTACGGTTATATCCATTAAAACAGAACCGTTTTGTTCAGGTGAATTGATCTTGATGTATTGTACTGCACCACCGAGGTTACAAGTGGCTGTATCTGCAAATATATATCTTAATTTTATATCCACATTATATATATTATTTTGACTTCCTATTTGATTAGCACCAAAAGTCGTATTTATACCGCCTATTGTACAAGCTGGAGCAGCGGCAATTTGTAGAAGTGCGTATTCTGCTGCACTTTTTGAATACAATACAGCCTGTTCATATAGATATAGGTCAGTTGTACGTTTGGCTGTTTTAGTACTTAATGAGATTGATATAGCCATAATGCCAGAGATAACTACAAGTGCAGCAATTGCCATAATCATAGCAAATCCATTTTTTTTGCTATTTCTTATATATTTATAATATCTTCGTCTTCGAGTCAATTTAAGAGTGCTTAAAATATTGTTTTTTCTTTGCATATCGAATAATCCTGTTTACCTATTTCATTGACTTTATCAAATAAATTACTCTTTACACAGACTTGAATTTTTATCAAAGAGTTAATTGCTATAAATCTAAAAGTACTTACATTTTGCATAATCAATGATGATTTTGTAGGTGTAATACCATCAGCTTTGAGTAAATATGTATCGCCGTTCCATGGCTGATAATCATAGTGTAGTGTTAGATTTCCATCAGCAGAATATACTACGGCATAAGCTGTCCATGCCAGTTTATAATATTCATAAATATCAGTACCGTTAAAGTCGTCACCATTTCCTGATATGAAACTATTAGTACTTACCCCTGCATTGATGGGATGGATAACAAAATCCTGAGTTGTTAAAGTACCTGAATAACCATAGCCGTTGATCACATCAGAATCATTTGAACCTATAAAATATAAGGCTGCATCTCCAATACCGCTATTGCCGTTGGATAGAATATCTATCAAGTTATTTATTTTTGTTGTATTTGTTTCAGGAGATATAAGTGAGTTTATTCCTGCCAATGAATTGTCTAAATCTATAACTCCACTCCAGTTTGCGAGATTATTTGGATCTGTAGTTAAGGAATTACCTCTAAAGCCGTCAATATCCGAGCTTATCCATTCTAAGATTGTATATGTACTATCACCACCTGTCTGTATGGAATTAAATACTCCATTTGGTTTTTTAGTTATAGTTGAATTTCTTATACGATGTTGAAGCCTAGAGGATATTAACTCTACCACCATAGCACTGTCTGACTGTAGGGAATTGTTTATACTTGAAAATATAAAGTTGTTATATGCCTGAGCTATAAATTCAAGACCAAACTTACCTATAATACCTATGATTACTATTACAAAGATAAGTTCGAGCATTGTAAAGGCATTGTGTTTTTTTATCAATATGTCTTCTTATGATAATCAATTTCGCCAATATTACAACTGTAAGCGCTAAGGGAGCTTATAATATTGTTATTTGAAACTATTGTTGATGTTATTTTTTTAACACCTGCTTGAGGATAAGTAATAATGAACGTACTGTTGTAATCTTGTTTATAACCATCTGCATCGGCACTAAAAGCAAGGTCAAAGATGGAAGCCTGATTATGAGATAAATCGTTTAAATCATTGATTGTGCCCCCTGCTGCATTTAATAGAGGAGTGGTATTATTATTGAGACACCTTCTGTGTTTGGGTTGGTTTATGTGTCCTGGTCTTAGTTTTGTTACAGAATTACAGTCATTATTATTCAAGTTAATAACTCTAGCTAAAGTATTGGCGGATTCTACAGAGTTCTCATCCCAGTAGTATGATTGTGCCTGACTAAGTTCTGTAGATGCTGTAAATATTGCTTCTTGTACAAGGGAATTTTCTATACCTTTAGAACTTACTTGAGTTATTGTTGGCATTGAGATAACGGCTATACTTATAATAACTATTGAGAATATAAGTTCTATTAGTGTAAAAGCCGATTTTTTTACCACATAATTCTCCTGTTAACCCGTTTTAGATTAGTATTTTTAGTCTTGTTTACATGAGGGTTAGATACTGAGCCACTCCAAAGAACAGGTGCTGCAGCACTTTCAAATTCAACATTAAATTGATTAGCCTTAAGCCTTTTATTGTATCTGTCATATATAAGCCATGAGGAGGCATTGTTTTCTAAACTTGCCTTATATGGGTATATATTTCCATTGTAAACTAATTTTTTTCTTGCGATGTTTGTATCACTAATGTGAGTAGACATAATCAATAAAGGAGAATTCACTTGTCTTAAAATACCGCTATTACCCTGATCATTTGTATGTAAAGTGTTTATATACCACCTTGGGTCATTTGTGATGTTAGAATCTTTTCCATTTGGAAGAAGTTTCTTATCACAAAGCACTCCGTTTACATTTCCGCTACAGTAAACTTCATAGTAGATAAAAGCATCTGCAGGATTTGTTATAAACCTATATGACGGTGCATTCGTACGAGCATATAAAAAGGTTACATTGGTGTCAACTCTGTTATCTATAATATCACTGTTTGTAACATCAGTTGATTTTGCATCGAGTGATACTTGTGAAATATTTACAGTTGTTGGATTTAAAGCAATATTATTAGACCGTCCGATATTGAACTTAAGGTTATCTATCTTATTAATCTGCGAAGTACCGTTTGTAAAAGTAGTTTTATCTAGTATAACCGTGTTTGATGAAACAGTATGACCTGTAACATTTGTGATATTAAGGTCAATATTTTTAGCCCATGATACTGTAGTATCATAGTTTTGCGTTGTTACATTGTTATCATTTACAGCCAAGACATTACCCGTAATGAAAGCCCCCATAGAGTTAGAATTATTTGCAAAGTAAGTGTAACTTCCTGCTTCATTGCTTAAACTGATACCGCTGTATAGAAAACGTGCAGGTATAAATGTAGCGTTTATCTCCCCACAGATATATGCTCCATTAGGGCTACAGTTTTGCGGTGTATCATCAGAATCTACAGCTGCCCATGTTCTGTCTTGAAGTTCTATAGTTACTTTACCGATTTCATCAAATTGTACAGCCATGTTAGTTCCGACACCGTTTATAAAAGTAGGATTTATTATTAAACTACTGTTTCCAACCATAGTTCCTGTGTCATCTAACGAAGTTGCCGATTTGTAGTATTTACTTGTATTAACTTCCATACTTGGACTAGTAGTGTATCCTGAACTTGTACCCATAGAATCTATAGCAGTAATGCTGAGGTTGAGGTTTGTAGCGGATACGATGGAGTTTAAATTTCCTGCATCGGCTTTAACTATACGGAAGCTGCCGGGACGAACTGAAAAGTTGTCCGTTGAACTTCTACGTAGATGACAGTCTGGATATGCCGGTTCATTTATTGTTGTTAGATAGTCATTACAATCAGTGCTACACAAACCACTATTTGGATCATATGGACTAAGGTAGTAATTATAAGGAGGGTCAGCTCTTATAAATGGTGGAATTAAAATTATTGATTTTGTATATGTTACTTTATCAACACATACACCAAACTCTACGCTAACATTTTTATCAGAATAGTTAAAGATATAGTCTTTAGTCGCATTAATATCAATGTCGACTGAAATGTTATCATCAGTGCCTATAACCTTAATATTGGCAACATTGTCGTATAGCCAGTAGCCAGCTCTACCGTGAAAGTAATGCTCATCAGTTGGAAGTGAATCAATATAGTAGATATTTAAAGCAAAGCTTTTATTAACAGTTTTTGTTTTAATGCCTCTGTTTATATTATTTGAGTCTATGTCCCATGCATCAATAGAACCATTAAGTGTAATTAATTCCAGAGGGCTTGAGCATCCAGTGAAAAACAAGATTAAAAGAGAGGAAGCAAGGTGTAAAAAACACTTAAAAAACAAATTTTTCATACACTCTCTTAAAATAAATTAAATAATATTATTTAAGATTATATAGAAAAAATATTTTTGTTGGCTTAAATTACTTCTTTAAGAAATTGGATATTTTTTCTGCTACACCATATCTAGTTGATTCTTGAAGTATGACTTGTGCAGCTTTTTTATTGTCAGTATTAAAAACAAGCGGTCCTATAAAATTAACAATAGAGTTCTCTATAGGGTTTTGAATTAAAATAATATTTAAGATAAGTATGTTTGAGCCATCTTTTACTTCCAGTATATCTTGTATGTTGTTTGGTATCTCAAAATCATAATCTCTTAATACAAAAGGGTCAACAAGAGTAAAAGAGATATGTTCATTATGTTTAGACTGCATCTTCATAAAAATATCATCAATCTTTTCTAACTCTACCTCTTTAATATCATCAAATCCTAAAAGTGGAACGGAGATGTCAAATTTCATAAATAAACCTTTGTTTTTTTTGTAATTATATAGTAATAATGAAACATCTAGCACAAAATGTACCTACTTTAAAGATATATATAATTCTTTTAGATAAAATAACAACCTAAATAACACTAGGAAACTACATACATGAAACTAAAAAATAAATTTATATTAGCAACAGTGGCAAGTATTATCTTGTTTTCCGGTTGTAGCAGCACAAAAGAACTAGAAGAGTATAACAGACCTGCTATGTACTGGTACTCCCAAATAGTAGGCTCCATCTCTGTTGGAGATTTGGAGTTAGCAGATAATTATTATACCTCACTTCAAGGTGAACATATCGGTTCACCATTGCTTCCTGAAGCAACAATAATATTGGCAATAGCGCATATGTACTATGAAGAATATCTTCTAAGTGAACATTATTTAGATGAGTATATAAAAAGGTATGCCACTGAGAATGAAAAAGAGGAAGCGGATTTTTTAAAGATAAGATCAAAATATATGGCTTTACCAAACCCCAGACGTGATCAGGCCTTAGTTGGAGAGGCTATACAAGAGGGTATTAAATTTAAGAAAAACTACCCAAACTCTATGTATCTGTCAGTTATAGATACAATGCTTACAAGACTCTACCTTGCTGATGCAGCATTAAACGAGGCAATAGCTAGTTTATATGATAGGTTGGATAAACCAAAAAGTGCAAAGTATTATAGAAGTATAAAACCGCAACCATGGATAAAATGGGAAGAGATTGACAGAGCAAATGCTCCTTGGTACCGTGAATGGTTCGAGGGTGACGGTACTGAGAGTTGGTATGGATTTATGATTCCAGACACGCAAAGTGTAGTATCTAGAAACTCTAACAAAGAAATGGACTCTAATAGTTCAAATGAAAAATAAAAATTACAAATAACTAATGAACTTTAATTGTTCAATAGTTGAGAAGAAAGGCAAATAATGAAACTAAGTGATTATGGAGAATTTCCAGCTACAATACCAATCATTGCAGAGGATGAACTTTTCTTATATCCATTTATGATATCACCGCTTTTTTTAAGTGATGAAAGTAATGTCCTAGCTGCAACAAAAGCTATAGAAGAAAGTTCACTTGTTATAGTATGTCCGACAAAACCGTCTTCAGAAGGTAAACGAGATTTCGAATCACTTTATGATGCCGGTGTGGTAGGTTCCATTATGAGAAAGGTAGCACTTCCAGATGGTAGAGTAAAAGTTTTGTTTCAAGGTCTTGCACGTGCTAAAACATTTGGTGAAGTGGGAAAAGATCCACTTATGGCAAATGTTGATATTATAGAAGCTACGAATGTAAATTCTTTAAAAATTGATGCTATCTTAGAAATTCTACGTGAAAAGGTTAGAATTCTATCAGGTGTAAGTAACTATTTTCCTCCTGATTTATTGAGAACCATAGAAGAAAATCACGATCACAACCGTATAATAGATTTAATCTGTTCTACAGTTAAGCTAAAAAAGGATCAAGCGTATAAGTTGTTTGTTGAATCAGATACGGAAAAAAGATTTTTAGATCTCATCGATTACTTAATAGACGAGATAGAGGCAAATAAACTTCAAAAAGAGATAAGATCAAAAGTTCATACTCATATAGAAAAGGTAAATAAAGAATATTTCCTAAAAGAGCAATTAAAACAGATTCAAAAAGAGTTAGGCTCGGATACATCAAGAGATGAGGAAATAGAAGAGTATAAGAAAAAGCTAGAAGCAAAAAAATCTGGAATGAGCGAAGAAGTTTACAAGGAAATAAGTAAGCAGATAGAACGTTTTTCCCGTATGCATCCAGATTCTTCAGATGCATCCATGACTCAAACATACCTAGACTGGGTATTAGAGATACCGTTTGGCAAAGAGAGTAAAAAACCACTTAAAATATCTGATGTAGAATCTCAATTAAATAAAGATCACTTTTCATTGAAAAATCCAAAAGAGCGGATAGTTGAATATTTTGCCGTTAAAGAACTTATGGAGCTAAGGGGTATAAACACTAAAGAAAGTACTGGTGCTATTCTTTGTTTTTCAGGACCTCCGGGTGTCGGTAAGACTTCACTAGCTAACTCTATTGCCACTGCTTTGAAAAAACCGCTTGTTAGAATTGCACTTGGCGGACTTGAAGATGTAAATGAACTTCGTGGTCATAGGCGTACATACGTCGGTTCTATGCCTGGACGTATAACTCAGGGGCTTATTGATGCGAAAAAAATGAACCCTGTAATTGTTTTAGATGAGATAGATAAAGTTGGTCGTAGCGGTAGAGGTGATCCAACAGCTGCTCTTTTAGAGATATTAGACCCTGAGCAAAATAGTGCATTTAGAGATTATTATTTAAATTTCAATATTGATTTGAGTAAGGCTATTTTTATAGCTACAGCAAATGATGTAGGTCGTATTCCGGCACCACTTCGTGATAGAATGGAGTTTATAACTATTAGTTCATATACACCTCAGGAAAAATTAGAGATTGCTAATAGATATTTAGTACCGCAAGAACTTAAAAAACATGGGCTTAAAAAATCTGAAGTTAATATCTCAAAGCCAACAATTAAAGAGCTGATACATAGTTATACTCGTGAAGCGGGTGTTAGAAATCTTCGTCGTCGTTTAGCAAATATGTCCAGAAAAGTAGCACGGGAAATTCTAGAAAATCCTGAAACGAAGAAGGTTACAATAAACCTTAAAAACTTAAAAAATTATTTTGATAAAACAGTGTTTGAGATAGAAAAAACTACAAAAGTTCCAGTAGTTGGTGTTGTAAATGGTCTAGCATGGACAGCAGTTGGTGGAGATGTTTTAAAAATAGAAGCGATTCGTATAAAAGGTAAGGGACTTATTCAGTTAACTGGAAGTCTTGGAGATGTTATGAAAGAATCCGCAAGGATAGCTCTTAGTGTAGTTAAAACATTAATTGACACTAATAAGCTAAAAATAGATGATAAAAACATACCATTATCTTTTAAAGAGATAGAAGATAAAATTAAGATAGACTCATCTGAAGTATATAGAAGATATGACTTACATATTCATGTACCAGATGGGGCTACTCCAAAGGATGGTCCAAGTGCAGGTATTGCAATGGTTAGCGTTATATCTTCAATCTTAAGCTCTCAAAAAATTCGTTCTGAGATTGCAATGACTGGAGAGGTTTCTTTAACTGGTGACGTTCTTCCTATCGGAGGCTTAAAGGAAAAGCTTATAGCTGCTCATAAAGCAGGAATGAGCAAGGTTTTGATACCGGCTAAAAACTATGAACGTGATCTAGAAGATATTCCAGATGAGGTTAAAGATTCTTTAGAAATAGTAGCGGTAAGCAGAGTTGAAGAAGTGTTAAAGATGGTGTTGATTTAATAAGTATTTTTTTAAGACATATGTTATCTCATCTCGAACTAGGGGTTTAGTGATATACTCATCAAGACCGCCTTTTAAGAACTTTTCCTTATCTCCTCTAAGGGCATTTGCTGTTAGGGCGACTATAGGAGTATGTTTTATGTTCATCTCATTTTCATATATTAAAATCTCTTTAGTAGCTTCAATACCGTCTAGTATCGGCATCTGAATATCCATAAATATCAAATCAAACTTCTGTTGTTTTATTTTTTGGAATGCTTCAAGACCGTTGTTTACGATATAGATATTTAAACCGTAGGTTTCAAATACTTTTTTTATTAGTTTTTGATTAATGATATTGTCCTCAGCTACTAAAATATCTGCTTTAAATATACTATGTTCTTCTTCCTCCTCTTGTGTATGCTCTATTAACTCCGTTTTATTGTTGTTTGATATGTAGTTCAATAATATTTCTTCTATTTTAAATGTATGAACGGGTGAATACAGGGTTTGAAAAATATTTAAATTTAGATTATTTATGTTTTGTATCATTGAGATTTTTGTGATTATTACAAGTTCAGATGATAGACTTGAATATTCTTTTAATAAGTCCAAATCTGTATAATCTGTGTTGATGAGTATTAGGTTATATGTTTTTGTTTTTAATAACTCTTTTATCTCTTGAAAGTTATTAAAAACTATATAGTTAACTCCATAATATTCAAGATACTCTTTTATATACAGGTCTTGTGTCTTAGTACTTTGAGGGTCTATCAATATAGCAGCGGTTAGATTTGAAAATTTATTTTTGTATATATCTTTATCTGCACCTATTTCTTCAAACTCTAAATCAAAGAAAAATTTTGTATAATTTCCACCTGTGCTTACTAAGTCAAGTTTACCACCCATCAGTTCTACAAAACTGCTTGATATAGTTAATCCTAAGCCTGTCCCGCCATATTTACGGCTGATGGAGATGTCGGCTTGAGAAAAAGCCTCAAAGATTTTGTTACTTTGTTCATTGGAGATACCTATACCGTTGTCTGATACTAAAAAGTTTATCTTTGTTTTAGTAGCTGATGAAGACGCGACCTTTTTGATACTTACATTAATACAACCATTTGAACCTGTAAATTTTATTGAATTTGATATAAGATTTAACAGTACTTCTTTTATTTTTGTTGGATCCCCTATTAAAGGTGATTGAAGTTGTGGGTCAATGAAACAAGCCAGGTCAATATTTTTTTCATTTGCTTTAACCGCATATACATCAACCGCACTTTGAAACTCTTCTATGGGGTTAAATACTGTACTTTCAATCTCATGTTTATTGTTTTCGATTTTAGATATGTCCAAAATATTTTTAATAATATCAAGAAGGTTTTGTGAACTTTTTTCAATAATCTGAATAAACTCTTTTTGTTCATTTTTTAATCCGGAACCTTTTAATAGTCCGGCAAATCCTACTATACCATTTAGCGGTGTTCTAATCTCATGTGACATATTTGCCAAAAACATAGATTTTGATTCGCTTTGTTCTTGAGCATATTTTTTATCAAGTTTAGTTTGATTTATGATACTTTCTAGTAGTTCATATGCCATATTGGTACCTATAGATGTGTGAAGGTTAATATGTTCATTTTCTACGTCAGATCCATGTGCAGCACGCCTGAGTATATCTTCAAGATGCTTTATATTTTTAGCTATTTCATTTGATAACAAATAACCTAACGCACCAAATATTATAGCTACTACCCAGATTCCAAATGTTATGATTAAGATTTTTAATGAATTAGCTTTTACAATTTCAACTCTTTTGTTAATAGCATCAAGAAGTAAGTTTTGAGCATCTGAGATAATATTTATTTTTTCAGATTGCATTGCAAACCAAATCTCTGAGTTAATAGGATAATCTCCACTCCTAGATGCTGAAACTATACCGGTTCTAACAGAGTTTATATCTTTAAATAGTTCTATATTTTCATTATCTTTAAATAATATATCAAGCCTTTTTTTTAACTCTTTATCATGAAGTGTATCATAATTGATATAATCTGACTTTCCTATAATAGAAACCCATTTATTTAAGTCTGCTTCTGTGAGTTTAGTAGATCGTGAGACAATATAGGATATATAACCCCTTTCTATACCTGCAAACTCTTTAGTGTAAGACATAGATATATACAAGGCGTATAGTTCATTAATATACTTATCGACTTGTATATTTGTGTTTTGTTCTAACTGGCTAATAAAAATGCTTTGTAGTGAGCTATATATCTTGAATATTTCATTGAACTCTATTTTGTAAGAATCAATTAATTGTCGCACTTTTTTTATTTCACTTTTTTGATTTTTGATTATCTTGTTTTCAATACATACCAAGCAGGTATAATTGTTTATATCTCTTGAATGATTATGAAGCGGTAAGTTATTATTTATATATTTAATAAATATAGATATCTTTTTGTCCACCATTCTTCTTTGTTCGTGTAGTGAAATTGATGTATTTTGGGATTGATGTCCGAGGTACATAGCACTTATACCACGTTCTCGAGCAATATTTTCAATTAAATCATCTAGATACTTCTTTTTTGTTAGTCTATTTTTTAATAGTTGTGCTGATTGGTACTGTATGAATGAGGTATAGACATAATAACTAGTCAAGGAAAATAAAAGAAATATGGGTAGTAAACTTATAAGTCTCAGTCTGTTTTTTAAGCCTAATTGCATCAATCGTCTTTAAATATGACTACTAAATCATCCATTGTGTTATTTCTTGAAAGTTTGTCTATGATAAGATAAAAAGAATCTATATCTTTTTTAATTTGAATTAAGTCTGATGATATATTTATATTATTTATTATTTTAAATGCATCTTGAATTCTTAAGTTTGCTGCGACACCTTTTAGTTTATGGGATACTATTTTTATTTTATTAGCATCATTAGTAACAACAGATAAATATAACTCTTCTTTAAATTCATTAGCCTGAGTGATGAAATCTTGGACAAACTCTTTTACTAGTTCTATTGATAATCCAAGCTCCTTAGAGGCCAAAGAAGGATCAAATAGATAATTAATCGAGGGCTGATCAATATTATTTATAACGCTTTGAGCTTCCTTTTGATTGTCTTGTGTAAGCTCTTTTGTAAAATTTCCGTTATTGGACATATCTTGACTTTTTTCTTTATCTGGATACACACAAAGATCTAAAAGATCTACTGCATAGGCTTTTTTTGAAGCCTCATTAGCTAAAAAAAATATTTTAACATCCACGGTTGCAGTGTAGTTTACATCGTTCATGTTTATAATGACTTTTTGTTTAGTTTCACTTTTATTATATATAATATAGTCTATCCAGTGAATATGTTCGAAGTTATATATATGTCCTGGTGTCTTTACAAAAAAATCTGCAAAATCCATCCTCAGTTCTTGAAGTTCTGAAAGATTAGCAAGGTTAAACATATCTAGGTAACTTTGATGGATACCTATAAATTCTTTTTTATAGTTATAAATCAACATATTTATCCCTAATAAGATGATTTTAATAATTGAATAACATAATATAACGTAAGTAGATTAAAAAAACACTTATTTATATACTGATTTAATTATATTTGCATCTCTTACATTTAAAACTAAACTTATATCTTCAATAGTAGTGTTCTTAAGTGCTTCAAAGCTTTCAAAATGTTTTAATAGCTTTACAATTTTTGCTTGGGAAATACCTTTAAGGGTCAATAGTTTACTTTCATTGTCAAGTTTTAACTTGGTCTTTTTATGAAAGGTTATAGCAGACCTATGCGCTTCATCTCTAAGGTTTTGCGCCCATTGAAGCCTTTTATCTGTATTAGAGAGTTTAAAACTTTGTTCAAGTGAGTGAAGGATGTCGTTAGCCTTGCCTTTTGCTCTATGTGATTTAGCGTCAATCTTTTCTTTAGATATAGCGATAACATCTAAAAAGATTCCACTTGATTCTAATATCTCTGATGCTAGCTTTAAAAGAGTGGTCCCTCCATCAATGATCCATAAGTCAGGCGGGGAATTTTTAGAAAAACTTTCCACTCTTCTACTTAAAGTCTCTTTCATTTGTGCATATTCATCTCTTGCTTCTAAATGATAAGTTCTATAGCTTTTTTTGTCGAACTTAGAGTTTTCATAAACGACCATTGCTCCAACCGTTGCCATACCTGACATATGAGAATTGTCAAATATCTCAACTCTGTTTGGAACTCTTTGTAGATTCATAAGTTCTTTGATGTCTTCTAAAAGCTTGTCGTTATTTACTATTTTATCTTTTTTTAGAAGCTCATTTGCATTTAGTACTGCCAAGTCGATCAAGTGTTTTTTATCACCTCTCCGTGGTGCTTTAATAAGAACCTTTCTTTCAAAAAGCTTACTCAGATGTTCTTCTATTGTTTCTATGTCTTCAAATTTTGAAGCTACTAGGATTTGTGCGATAATAGGTGGTTTCTCTGTACCGTAAAACTCCATTAACACTCTTTGATAAAGTTCATCCTCATCATATCCTTCATTTAGGTTTATATAATCATGTGAGGATGATATTATCTTACCGTTTCTCATAAAGATTCTAACCACAACAGCTTTGTTTTGAGTATTTTGAAGTACAAAAATATCATAGTTCTCATCACTTGCAAAATCAATCTCACTTTTAATCTCAGAACGAGATATTTTTTGGATTCTGTCCCTTAGTTCACCGGCCTCTTCAAAACGCATTTCCTCAGCATAAAACAACATTTTTTCTTTAAGTTTGCTAATTAGACGGTTTTTATTTTCTATAAGTTCTTGTGCCAAATCCACTTCTTCTTTATACCTAGAGACTGGTACGTTTAATTCGCAAGGACCAAGACACTTGTCTATTTGGTGATATAAACAAAGTTTTTTTGATTTTAGACATGCTTTTTTTTGAACTAGTTTGCATATATCGTATACAGAATCTAAAATCTCTCTGGCACCAACGGAATATGGTCCGTAATATTTTATCTTTGTTGAGTTTATTATCTTTCTAGTTATTTCAAACCTTGGATACTCTAATGAATTGTCAATATAAATATATGGATATGTCTTATCATCACGTAGTAATATATTGTATTTTGGATTTAACTGTTTTATTAGGGAATTTTCCAAAATCAAAGCATCATGTTCAGAGTTTACAACTATATAGTTCATGGAGATAGTTTGTTTTATCATTTTAGTGATTCTAAGGGACAAGTTAGATTTTGGACCTAAGAGGGGAGTAAATGTAAAATAACTCTTTACCCTTTTTGATAGGTTTTTTGCCTTACCGACATATAGCAAATGACCATTTTCATCAAAATACTGATATATTCCAGCGGAATCAGGGAGTTGTTTTATTGTTGTTTCTAAAGTCATACAGTTAAATCTCACATAACTTGAACAATAAGGCTTCATCTTTGGTGAGAAATATCATTTTTTAGCCTTTATAATCTCTTGAATACTTCGAACAAGTGAGTTTAGTTTTTCATCTTTTATATTAACAGGCACATTTCCACTTGCTCTTTCTGTATAGGTTTGTTTTTTTATTTTCGTTTGAAGTTGCTCTTTTTTGGGAGTATGAGTGACAAATGCTTTTATATCTTTAAATAAAGTTTCACTACATTCATCTGGCATATGAAAATTTAAAGCAGATTTAATACTTTGTATATTATTATCAAATTCTTGTTTTCCCGCAGGATGATTAAACACAAAAAACAGAGTGCCGTTTTTTATGTAAGAAAAATTTATCATCTTCTGTACGGGAAGGATAAACATAGATTGTATTTTTTTAATACATTTATAATAAGAAAGTTTAGAAAATTGAGGTTTATTTTGAATAGAATTAATAATTTGACTAGCATTTTTCATATGCTGATTATAGCATCGTTTTTATTAAGTTTTAGTGGGTGTGGATATAAAGATGATCCATATTATCTCAAGAAAGCACCACAGGGTGATGAGAATGTGAACTTTATCATAAAAAAACCTAGTGGCGATAAATAAAGTAAATTATGCAATATGATGTAATAATTATCGGTGCAGGTGTTGCAGGGCTTTATGCTGCCTTACATTTACCAAAAACTAAAAAAGTTCTTATCATAAATAAAAGAGAAACTTTTAAATGCAATAGTTTTTATGCTCAGGGTGGAGTAGCTTTAGCGCGAGATGAAGATGATATTCCTGCACATATTAAAGATACCCTTGAAGCTGGAGCGGGACTTTGTGATGAAGATGCCGTAAAGGTTTTAAGTCACAATTCACGTATTGTTATAGATGATTTGATAAAGCGCGGTTTTGAGTTTGACAGTGACAAAGAAGGTAATCTTCTATATACAAAAGAAGCTGCACATTCTACAGAGAGAATACTGCATGCAGGAGGAGATGCTACGGGTCGTTATATGCATCATTTTCTATTGTCTAATAATCCACATCCTATGTTAGGAAATGCCAGAGTTGTAGATCTGCTTATAAAAGATGGCGAGTGTTACGGTGTGACAATATTAGACCATAGAAAAACTCAAAACATATACGCTAAGGATGTGATAATTGCCAGTGGTGGTGTCGGTTCACTTTATGAATACCATACAAATGCACCCTGCATAAGTGCTGATATTCAAGGGCTGTGTGTGTTAAAAGGCATAGAGTTGTCGGACATGGAGATGATGCAGTTCCATCCTACGGTATTTGTAAATAGCGAATATGCACAAAAGCTTTTATTGACAGAAGCATTGCGTGGTGAGGGTGCAACTATTGAAGATGAATATGGGAAAAGGTTTCTTTTTGATTATGATGAACGTGGAGAATTGGCTTCACGAGATATTGTTAGCAAGGCTATATATGATTATACTAAAAAAACCGACTTCAAGGTCTATTTAAATTGCAGTAACTTTGAATACAGGTATTTTACTCAAAGATTTCCAAATATATATAAGAATCTTAAGGACTTGGGTTTTAATATGCCTGTACAAAGAGTTCCAATTTCGCCTGCATTTCACTATGCAATAGGCGGTATAAAAACTGATTTGAATGGACGAGTTCCAAGTGTAAACAATCTTTATGCTATCGGTGAAGTAGCATCGACAAAAGTACACGGTGCCAATAGATTGGCATCTAACTCTCTTTTAGAGGGCTTGGTTTTTGCTAAGAGGGCAGTTATTGATATATTAGATAATTCTAAAGAGAAAAAATTTATTGAATTTGAGATTGAAAATGATACAATGAGTTTAAAAGAAGATAAAACTAAAAAGAACCAATTAAGAAAGATAATGTGGGAAAATGTGTCAATTGTTAGAACAAAAGAGGGTTTAATTAAGGCAAAAGAGCAAATTAATGCACTTTTAAATGAAAAAATTGGTAAACTACTGAAATTTCGTTTGCTAACAGCTAGAGATATTGTTGATGCCTGTTTAAATAGAGAAGAATCTATAGGGGTACATACAATACTAGCATGCGATAATAATGAGGAGAGAACATGACAAGAGCAACAGAGGGCGTTCATGCGGTAGATTTGGCGGTAGAACCTTTTGGTTGGCTATTATTAGCTATTTTTATAATTGGTTACTACGTTATAGCTGCAGAAGAAAAATATGAGATAAATAAGGCAAAACCGGCTTTATTTACAGGTACATTTATGTTTATGCTCCTAGGCGGATATTATGCTTTCAACGGATTGGATTTTGGATCGTTTGATAATGAAATAGCACACTTGATTTTAGAGATTGCAGAGATTTTCTTTTTCTTATTTGTAGCAATGACATTTATTGAAGCACTAATTGAGAGAAATGTATTTGATGCTTTAAAAGAGAAGCTTTTAAATGCTGGATATAGTTATAAAAAACTGTTTTGGGTAACTGGACTTTTGGCATTTTTTATCTCTCCCGTTGCAGATAATCTAACTACTGCACTTATACTTTCTACAGTTCTTTTTACAATTGAAAAAGACAATAAAGGCTTCTTGGTTCCAGCAGCTATTAATGTAGTAGTTGCTGCAAATGCAGGAGGGGCTTGGTCTCCTTTTGGGGATATCACAACGCTTATGGCATGGGCTGCAAATAAAGGAACATTTGTAGACTTTTTATTCTTGTTTCCATCTGCAATACTTGGCTGGACAGTTACAGCATTCTTGCTTAGTAAATTTGTTCCCGATGGTCAACCTGCAAAAATTGAAGGTGCAGAACCTGTACATATTCATAAGGGCGGAAAGGTAATAATCTTCCTTGGTGTGTTTACTATTGTTTGTGCGGTCTTAGGAAAACAGTTGATGCATTTACCTCCAATGTGGGGAATGTTATTTGGGCTTTCACTGTTACAACTTTATGCATTTACTCTTAAGAAATATCATGACCATGATATTATGATTTATAAATCAGTCTCAAAAATTGAGAATGATACATTATTATTTTTCTTTGGTATATTAGCGGCAGTCGGTGCTCTACATTTTGCTGGTTTTCTAGCTCATGCAGTTGAATTATATACTATGTTTGATCCAACTTATGTAAATATAGGTGTTGGTTTTCTTTCAGCTATTGTAGATAATGTTCCGGTAATGTCAGCCGTGTTAAAAGCTTCTCCTGATATCCCACTTGGACAATGGATGCTTGTTACATTAACTGCGGGTGTTGGTGGTAGCTTAATCTCTTTTGGTTCTGCTGCTGGTGTCGGTGTAATGGGTAAACTTCATGGCATCTATACTTTTGGAACTCACATGAAACTGTCTTGGACTATACTTGTTGGATATTTTGTTTCTATTGCAGTATGGTATACTCAATACGAAATTTTAGGGCTATATATTAAACATTAATGATCTTCTCTTGAACGCAAGGAATATTTTTCAAAAAAAAATGTTCACTGTAGTTCAAAATAGAGAGAAGAGTACTCTTATCATCAAGAATTAATCTAACTTATTGTATCCTTTTACATCTAAAAGGGTACAACCCCTCTTAACGCCTTTATGGCACTTCAAAACACTTTTATTAAAGGCATTTTTATGACAAATGTTAGCATCATAGTTCTAGATTTCGGTTCTCAATACACTCAGCTTATAGCACGTCGTCTTCGTGAAGATAAGATATATTGTGAGATACTTCCATATCACACTTCGGTTGAAGATATTAAAGCCAAAAGTCCAATGGGAGTTATCCTTAGTGGTGGTCCCTCTTCTGTATACAATAAAGACGCCTATGAGGTAGATCAGGGTGTTTATACGATGGATATACCTGTCCTTGGTATATGTTATGGTATGCAAAGAATAGCGGTTGATTTTGGCGGGAGTGTAATCCGTTCAGACCATCACGAATATGGTAAAGCTGAACTTAAAATAGAGACAGAATCACCTCTATTACAAGACTGTGATGATAGTCGTATAGTTTGGATGAGTCATAGTGATAAAGTTGATGTCCTTCCAGACGGCTTCAAGCCTATTGCAACGTCTGCAAATTCTCCATACGCAGCTATTGCTAATGAAGAAAAACGTGTGTATGCTATGCAGTATCATCCTGAAGTGCAACACTCTGAAGAAGGTTACTTAATGCTTCGTAACTTTGCAAAAAATATTTGTGGGGTTAGTGAAAAATGGAAAATGGAGCACTTTTTAAAAGAGCAGATTAAAATAATACGTGAAAAAGTGGGTACGGGAAAAGTACTTTGTGGTTTAAGTGGCGGTGTTGATAGCTCAGTTGTAGCTGCTTTACTTTATGAGGCTATTGGAGATCAATTAATACCTGTTTTTGTTGATAATGGACTTTTACGTAAAGGTGAAAGAGAACAGGTTGAAGAAGTATTTAAAATAAATCTAAAAACTCCTTTGATAACGGTGGATGCTGCAGAGAACTTTTTAGGTAAACTAGCAGGTGTTAGTGATCCTGAAGAGAAGCGCAAGATTATAGGTCATACATTTATAGAAGAGTTTGAAAGAGAAGCTAAAAAACATGATGGAATTAAGTTTTTAGCTCAAGGAACTCTTTATCCTGATGTTATAGAATCTATCTCTGTAAATGGACCGTCCGAGGTTATAAAGTCTCATCATAATGTCGGTGGTCTTCCTGACTGGATGGACTTTGAACTTATTGAACCATTAAGAGAACTATTCAAAGATGAAGTTCGTAAAATAGGACTAGAATTAGGACTACCTGAGGGTATGATAAATCGTCATCCATTCCCTGGACCCGGTCTGGCTATACGAATTATGGGAGATGTCAATGTTCCCGATCTAACAATTCTTCGCGAAGCTGATGTTATACTTTTAGATGAGTTAAAAGCCAGTGGGTATTATGCTAAAACTTGGCAGGCATTTGCAGTATTGCTTAATGTTAAGTCAGTAGGTGTTATGGGTGATAACCGTACATATGATAATACTGTTTGTGTTAGAGTTGTTGAGGCAGTTGATGGGATGACAGCTACATTCGCACACCTTCCACATGATTTGCTTGAGAGAATTTCAAGAAGAATTATCAATGAAGTTGATGGTATTAATAGAGTTGTCTACGATATCAGTTCTAAACCGCCAGCCACTATAGAATGGGAGTAGGGACTAAGTCTCTATTTCTATGAAAAGACAAATTTATTTATTTGCTACCTCAAAACATCCACAAGCAATAAGCGCACAATCACTTCAAGTCAGATTTTTAAAACCTTCCATAGATTTTTCAAATTATGATTATCTTATAATTACGTCAAAACAAACAGTAAAAGCATTAGAACAATATGATAAGCAAGATTTTATAGGTATACCTGCTCTTTGCGTATCTCCAAAAACAGCAACATCTTACGAAAACTTTGGTGGAAATATCTTAGAAGTTGGTGATGGTTATGGAGATAATTTAGTTAAAAATATAAAAGCAAAAGAAAAAGGTAAAAGATGGCTTTATCTTAGAGCAGAAGTTATCGCATCTGATTTTGTTCAAAGAAGTAAAGCTGATGGTTATGATATACAGGAGAAAGTAGTTTATGTAAGTGAATGTGCGAGTGAAGGTCTAGATGTAAAAGTTGAGGCTAATCCAATTTTGATATTTACGTCTCCATCATCAATAGAGTGCTTTTTAAAAACACATAGCATAGAAAAAAATGCTAAAGTTATAGTTATAGGAAAAACAACTGCTAAGTCACTGCCAAAAGATGTCTCATATATGATAGCACAAAAAACATCAATTGAGAGTTGTATTGACCTCGCACTTAGTTTTTAAAAGAAAAATCAAGAATCAATGGTGTATAATATAGTAAATAGTCTGAGTTGTTCGATATATCGTAATAATGAGGGTTCTACATTTTCAATTCGCGAACTAGTAGAGTCTTTGTGTGTCGATGTTATCGTCTGAGGTATGTTAACTCTGCCGAGATTTTATCGCCGATATAAGACACTCTCTTCGCCCAAATACGGCTTTTAGAACCAAGCCAAGTGCGAGACGGCTCCTTGGGCTATTTATAACTTCGTAAGTCAATCATCAATAACTATTTTTACACTGTCTGCTACAACTTTTGGACTCGCACCCTTTGATAATAGTCTGTTAATTGAATAAGGGCTTTTCTTAGGTTTATTTCCAAGTAATATGATTTTAGGTTTTAAGAATATATTTTTCTCATAAATATACAAAAATTTTTCAACCTTTACCTGTTGTAGTGTGTCTTCTATGATTAAAACTTTAATACTGTTGGTTAATGCCCATGCTAAAGCACTTTTTGGATTTATAAAAGATTTTATATTATATGATTTATTCAGTCTTTTTATACTTGTTTCATATTCCATAGCATCAGCTACAGAATTAACTACAATCAGTATGTAATCTTTTTGTACAGTAAGAAGATGCTCATACAGTGCAAATAGTTTTTTAGCTTCTTCTCCAGCTTTTGCTGTGTCTTGAGTATCGAGATAATATTTAAGGTATGTCTTTGTATTGAAGCCGCCATTTATAGAAGATGCTTTAAAGTGTGATTTTATAGCCTTAGACTTTCTTGCCTGTAACCATAGTTGTGCATCAAAAATATATGCCTGAGCATCTAAAATTTCCAGTAGTTTTTTCTTATAAAAAAGAGATTCAACATTAAATAGTTCATAAAAATCTTCTCTGTATTCATCTTCGAACTTTTTAAGGAGTTCCATATCTTCTCTATATCTCTCGTCTAGTTCTGCCATCATATGTACAATATCAACATAAGCTCCATTAAGAGACTTTAGCTCATTTTGCATAGCTGTAAATTCAGGGGTGTCAATATTTATGTTTAGTTCAGCTTTTTTTACTTGTAGGTCAGCTCCAATTACTTTTTCATTTCCACGTAGCTGAGAAAGTTTTTCAATTGTATAGTCAGCACCATCTTTTATTTTCGTGTATTCTGCCTGACAGGTTAAAAAAACTTCTTTGAAAGCTTGATGAGGGTATCTGGTTTTGTTCGAAAAGTCGTCATAAACATTACTCATCTCTCTTAAATCTTTATTTAACATTTTTATTTTTGGAGTTATTATGTGAAGGTCTAGGTCAGTCAGGTTGTTAAATGTTGTAAATATAAACCGTTTAGCAAGTAAATAGTTTATCTTGCCGGTAACCTTTTTATATGCGTTTCTTTTGTTAATCTCATCATTAATCTTGTCAAAATAGTGTGATACTGCACTGGCAATATTTAGTGATAGAGTTATACGTTCAGGTCTTACTTCTTTTTCTTCTTTATCTTCTATAGAATCTGCACTTAAGTCTTCGAGTTTATTATCTTGATTGTCCTTATTTGATAGAGTATCACTGTCTGAATTTACTTCTTTGGATTTTTCAATTTCGTTAAGTATTTTCTCATGTGCTAATTCTTCACCATCGTATTGCTCATCTACTTCATTTTCTTCTTCATCAGAATCATCGTATTGCTCATCTGCTTCATTTTCTTCTTCATCGGAATCATCGTATTGCTCATCCGGTTCATCTTCTTCGTCGGAATAATCAGGTAGGTTATCATAAGTGGTTTTTGATATTATTTCTAGAGCGATATTATCAGTATAAATAAAATATACTTCCAAACCAAGCGACGGCATTACATCAAAATCATCCCAGTTTTCAACAGTGAATTCAATTTTCTCTCTCTCGGAGTTTATTATTATCCCTTTCCCCTCATTTTCATTGAAGAAAAGAATTTTCCCATTTTTTGTCATAGTAGTTATTATATCTAAATTTAATACTCCGTGTGATATAATCGATAAAACTTATACAGGCTTAACATATATGAAAATTTTAATTTTAGGTAGCGGTGGTAGAGAATACTCAATTGCCCGTGCAATAAAAAATGAAGAAAGAAATCAAGGTAATTCAAGTGAATCTACTCAAGGTTCAAAAGTTGATGAATCTATAGAACATGAACTCTTTTTTATGCCAGGTAATGGAGCGACAAATACTTTAGGTACTAACCTGAATATTAAAGATTACAACGAACTTGCTGATTATGCAAAAGAAAATAATATCGAATTAACAATAGTTGGTCCAGAAGCACCGCTTGTTGACGGTGTTGTGGATATTTTTAAAGTGAAAGGTCTAACGATCTTTGGACCAAGTAAAGAAGCTGCTCAGCTTGAGGGTTCTAAAGTATATATGAAGAATTTTTTAGCAAAGTATGATATTCCAACTGCCCGTTATATTGAGACTTCATCAATAGAAGATGCTTTTAAATTTGCAGATACTTTAACAGCTCCAATCGTTGTAAAAGCTGATGGACTTTGTGGTGGTAAGGGTGTAATCATTGCGCAAGACCATGATGAAGCTAAGGTCGCAATCTCTGAGATGCTTAGTGGAAAAAGCTTTGGTGATGCCGGACTTAAAGTAATCGTTGAAGAGTTTTTAGATGGTTATGAGCTTTCAATGTTTGCAGTGTGCGACGGTGATGATTATATCTTACTTCCAGCTGCACAAGACCATAAAAGATTACTGAATAATGATGAAGGACCAAACACTGGCGGTATGGGCGCATACGCGCCAACTCCATTAGTAGATGAAGTTTTATACCAAAAGGTTAGAGAGAGAATTATTCGTCCAACTTTAGATGGTATGAAAAAAGAGGATGCGCCTTTTGAAGGTGTACTCTTTATCGGTATTATGGTTGTAAACGGTGAACCGATAACCTTAGAGTTTAATGTTCGTTTTGGTGATCCTGAATGTGAGATTTTGATGCCTCTAATGATATCTTCTGTGAGTGATATGTTTTTAAAAGCTGCAACAAATAGACTTAATGAGATAAAGGTAGAGTTCTCATCACAGTATGCTGTTGGTGTAGTAATGGCAAGTGAAAACTATCCATATAAAAGCTCTACTCCTGCGGAGATAATTTTAGATGATGTTCATCACGAAGAGATAGAGAAGTTTACTCACATCTCTTATGCCGGTGTTAGTATGCAAGATGATAAACTTTATGCTGATGGTGGAAGAGTCCTAGTTTGCATAGGCTTGGGTGATAATATAAAACAAGCTAGAGACAGAGCTTACCTAAGATGTGGACAAGTTCACTATCTTGGTAAAAAAATCAGAACAGATATCGCTTATCAAGCTCTCAAGGAATCTAAATGATTTATCTAGCTAAAGGCATAACTTCAGTAACAGACTATAATCTTGATTCGTTTAGATTATATAAGATTTTATAGTAGGACAATTAACTTGAATGAAGAAATAGAAAATATTCTATACAGAGAAGGTATCACTCTAGCATCTATAAAAAAAAGATCAATGGCATTTTTTATAGATGAAATGTTGCTATCTCTTTTACTTATATTGGCTCTTTGGGATACATTTTCGGTGTCAAGAACTGTAGAGGATATGATTATTCTTACAAATACTTTTGTATTGGAGTATATGGCTATGAAAATCATATATCAAGCCTTTTTTGTTATGCAGTATGGTGCCTCATTAGGTAAGTTGGCTATGAAAATAAGGGTTATAGAGATTAGTACCCTTAGTTACCCGACAGTAGTTTCTTCTTTGAACCGTGCTATTATAAGAGTAATAAGCGAGATGTTTTTTTATCTTGGATTTATTTGGGGTTTAATGGACTCATCGCGTCAAACTTGGCACGATAAAACTGCAAAAACATTGGTAGTAAATGTTTAAGTTATTTGTACTGTTGTTTGTTGTTATAGCATCAATATATGCTGATGATAAGGTAGAGATATATGCAACGAAAATGGATTCTCAAGATCAGGTCGTAAAAGCGAGTGGTGAAGTTGTCGTAGTATATAAGGATTATGTTTTAAGTGCAGAAAAAGCTGTATATAACAAATCAACAGGTGATTTAGAGCTATTTGACAATATACGTGCGACACAAGGTATGGACTATAAAATCCTTGGTAACTATGCGAAGATGAATATCTCTAAGAAAGAGAGAACATTTAAACCATTTTATATGCTGGAAAAAAATTCTGATGTATGGATAAGCAGTTCTAGCAGTAGTGCAAAGGCTGATGAAGTCAATATAGAAGCAGGTGTAGTAAGTTCTTGTAACCCTAACAATCCATTATGGAAAATGGAATTCACTTCATCAGATTACAATACAAAAACAAAGTGGTTAAATTTATATAATACAAGATTTTACATATATGATATACCTGTTTTTTATACTCCATATTTTGGATACTCTTTAGATACAACAAGAAGGTCAGGACTTCTTCCTTCTTCTTTTGGTATTTCAAATAAAGAGGGCGTTTATTTTGAACAACCGATATATATTGCTCAGCAAAACTGGTGGGATTTGGAACTAAAACCCCAAATAAGAACAAATCGTGGTTATGGTCTTTACTCTACATTTAGATTCGTAGATAGTGCTATATCCAGAGGTACTTTAACAGCAGGGTATTTTAAAGAAAAGAATAAATACTTTCTTGATAACAATCTAATAAATAATAGTCATTATGGTTTTAATTTTAATTATAATAATTCTGATGTGCTAAACCAATGGTTTGGTTCAAATTTTAAAGGTCAATCAGGTTTATATGTAGATGTAAACAATATGAACGATGTTGATTATATTAATCTTTCTAACAATGATATAACAAAAAATGCTATTGCTACACAGGTACTATCTAGAATCAATATGTTTTACAATACAGATGATAATTACTTTGGTGCATATTTTAAGTATTATAGAGATTTGACCTTAGATAGCAATAATGAAACTCTTCAAAAACTTCCAACAATACAATACCATAGTTATCTAGATACATTTTTACAAAACCATATGTTATACAGTTTAGATGTTAAAAGTAATTATCTTCACAGGACTCTTGGAAAAACAGCTTTTCAAACGGATATTAATCTCCCTATAGTATTTCAGACTCCACTTTTTGATGAAAACATAAATCTCTCATATACATCAAATATATATGCACAACACACTGCATTTAGCAATAAAGAGAAGTTTAAAACTAGCAATGAATATAGTAACGGCTACTTTGCTAGAAACTATCATACACTAGCCATTTCTACACAACAAACAAAAGCATATGATGAATTAATTCATGTTGTTGACCTTGGTGCGCAGTATGTTGTTCGTGGTACAGAAAGTAGAACCGGTTACTATAAAGACCAAAAGGACTATTGTAGTGATGATATACATCGAGACGAACAAGTATGTGAGTTTTATAATATATCAAAGATTGATGAGAACCTTCAATTGTATTTTTCTCAATATGTTTATGGGGATGACGGTCATCAGATTATATATCACAGGCTAAGTCAAAATATATCATATGAAACATCCAAAAATAAGGTTGGGGAACTTGAAAATGAACTGGATTATCAGATAACTACGAATATAAACTTTTATAATAATATGTTTTATAATTATGATGAACATTCATTCTCTAAAAATTTCAATCAGATAACATATAGAGATGATAATGTTGACTTGTCATTATCACACATGTATAAAAATGATTTTTTTGCCATTGAAAATAAAACTAGTTATATTACATCTCGTTTAAGATTTGATTATAATCAGCACTATTCATATATGTTTAGATACGATTATGATGTAGAAAGAAGTCAAAAGAAAAGTACCGAAATCGGATTTTTATATAAAAAGAGATGTTGGGACTTTGGGATTAGATATGTTGAAAGCAATAGACCTATCCTGACTAACACTAATGGTTCGGATTCAATATATGATAGATATATTTATATAACTATCACATTGAAGCCAATGATGTCTTCAAATAACTCACAGTCTGCTTTTTCATTTAGACTTCCTGATAAATCCGGTACAAATTAATATTATGAAAAAATATAAAAATATACTAAAAAATAGAGAGACGGCAGCTTTTGAGTTATTGGACGTTATACCAAAACAAAAACTGAAGGATGAAAACTGGAAAATAGTTTCTGTTTCAAGAGGTGGTCTTGAATTGGCACATCATATAGCTAAAAAATATTCTAATAAAATAGAGTTTTTGTTCTCACAAGCAATAATGGCACCAAACAATGATGAATGTGAGATTGCAAGAGTTAGTGAGCGAGAAGAGATTGTTATAAATGAAGACTTAGTAAATGCATTTGAGATAAAGTATGATTATATTTACGGAGAAGCTCATAGAAAGCATGAAGAGACTATATTAAGTTATATATATCAGTACAGAAAAGGACGACCATTTCCGTCTATGGAAAATAAAGTCGTATTATTGGTAGATGAAGGAAGTGAAACGGGTTTAAAATTTATGACCGCGCTTAAAACAATATTGGCGCAAAAACCAAAGGCGGTGTATATTGCCGTACCAGTGATTCCAAGTGATGTACTTGAGCTTTTAGAGCCTTTTGCAGATGAGATATTCTTTTTACATAATATAGATGATTATGTAGAAACATCTTTGTATTATGAAGAATTTGACAAAATTAATGAAGAAAGAATTGAAAGATTATTAGGAGAATAATAAAATGATATATGATGTAAACTTAGAATTAAAAAATAGGAAAGAGGCTTATTCGTTTGGAGAAGTAGCAAAGCAGGCAAATGGATCTGCTTGGATTAAAAGTGGAAATACTGTTATCTTAGCAACTGTTGTTGTAGATGAAACAGAAATTGTAAAAGACGACTTTCTTCCTCTAACTGTACAGTATATTGAAAAAACATATGCAGCAGGTAAGATACCAGGTGGATTTTTTAAGCGTGAAACAAAACCAGGTGATTTTGAAACATTAACTTCAAGAATAGTTGATCGTTCTTTGCGTCCATTGTTCCCAAAAGGTTTTGGATACCCTACTCAGATTACTATAATGACCTTTTCGGTTGATAAAGAATCCGACCTTCAAGTTTTAGCTTTAAATGCTGCATCAGCCGCTTTATTTGTTAGTGATATAGATATAAACACTTCTGTATCAGCTGTTCGTGCTGCTAAGGTAGATGGTGAGCTCATATTAAACCCAACTCTTTTAGAACTAAAAAACTCAACATTAGACCTTTATTTATCCGGTACTAAAGATGATTTACTTATGATAGAGATGAGATCTTTAGGTTCAGATAAAGTTGATTCTACATTGATGTTAGATCCATTAATGGACCCAACGTTAAGTCCATCTGTTGTATCTTTTCATAGTTCAAATGCACTTGCTGAAGATGAGTTGATAGAGGTTTTTGAAAAAACCAAAACCTTGTTGTTTGAGACAAATGCAAAATACGAAGATAGTTTTAAAGAATTTAAAAAAGAGACTATGGAGTTAGAGTACAAGGCACATAATCTAAATGAAGATATGCTTACTTATGTTAGAGATAATCATATGTCAGATATAAAATCTGCTATGAATCAAATGGCAAAATCAGAACGTTCAACTGCATTAAGACAACTTAGAAAAAATATAATATCTACAAAAACTGAGTGGGCGGATGTTGAACAAGAAGTAGCACTTAAAGACGCGATAGAAAGAGTTAAAAAAGAACAGGTTCGAGGACAGATTCTAGATGAAAGAGTTCGCGCAGACGGTAGGTCTTTAACAGAGGTTAGACCTATATCTATCAGTACAAACGTACTTCCATCAGCTCACTCATCTTGTTTGTTTACTCGTGGACAAACTCAGGCTTTAGTAGTCTTAACTATGGGTGGACCAAAAGATGCGCAAATGTTTGAAGCTTTAACAGATAATGATACACAAAATGAAAACTTCATGGTTCATTATAACTTCCCTGGATTCTCAGTTGGTGAAGCATCACCTATTATGGGTGTTAAAAGAAGAGAATTAGGTCATGGTAACTTAGCTAAACGTGCATTGGAATCTACTATAGATCTAGATGGTCAGACAGTTCGCTTAGTTTCAGAAATCTTAGAATCTAACGGTTCATCGTCTATGGCAACAGTGTGTGGTGGTTACATGGCTCTAAGAGCAGCAGACATACAAACTAGTGATACTGTGGCTGGAATTGCTATGGGTATGGTTAGTGATGGTGATAAGTACGCAATTCTTTCAGATATTATGGGACTTGAAGACCATGATGGAGATATGGACTTTAAAGTTACAGGTTCTAAAGATGGAATAACTGCTATGCAGATGGACATTAAGTTAGGCGGAATTAGTCTTGATATTTTAAAAGAAGCACTATATCAAGCAAAAGAGGGTAGAAGTCATATAATTGATATTATGCTTGAAGCAGAGAAAAGTATAGAGTTTAATGACGGAGTCTTACCTAGTACTGACTTTTTTCATATTGACCCAAGTTTTATAGGTGATATAATAGGTCAAGCTGGAAAAACTATTCGTGAAATAATAGAAAAATTTGAAGTTGCTATAGATATTGATAAAAAAGATGGAAAAGTTAAGGTTACAGGTAAAAATAAGTCAGGAGTCTTAGCTGCTAGAGAACATATACAGGGTATAGTAAATACTCCAAAAGTTCCTAAAATAGAATATCACGTAGGAGACAAATATCCAGGTATAGTTAAAAAAATAGTTGACTTTGGTGCCTTTATTGGTCTTCCTGACGGGACAGATGGTCTACTTCATATCTCTAAAATATCTGACAGCAGAGTGGATAAGGTTAGTGATGTACTTTCTGAGGGTGAAGAGATAAGTGTCGAGATATTAGAGTTCAAAGGAAATAAGATTTCTTTAGGACGTTGTAATTAATACTTATAGAATAAAGCTATACTTAGCAGTGAGAAAAGATAATTAATTTATATTTTATAAGAGTTTAGATATAATCCGCCATCAATTTCTAGTAGGGAAATCTGGGCATTTATGTTTAGGTTGCTTCATTTAACGATGGGGTTACGCTATCCGAAAGATATTGTAATAATTATATATGGAGAAATTTATGAAAAAAGTTCTATTTTTAATGCTAGCTTTAGCTACTGCTGCATTCGCATCTGATGGTGAGGTTGCAAACCAAACTCTTAAAGCATATTCAATGATCGCTGCTGGTCTTGGTCTTGGTCTTGCTGCTCTTGGTGGGGCTATCGGTATGGGTCATACTGCTGCTGCAACAATCGCTGGTACTGCACGTAACCCAGGTTTAGGTGCTAAACTTATGACTACAATGTTCATCGCTCTTGCAATGATCGAAGCACAGGTTATTTATGCACTAGTAATTGCGTTAATCGCACTTTACGCTAACCCATATTTAGGTTAATTTTTAAGATTTAACTTAAGTATCCCTCAAGCCTAACTCGTTCTGCGAGTTAGGCTTTTTTTTTACTTCTTTTTAATGCGATCGTGGTGGAACGGTAGACACGCTACCTTGAGGGGGTAGTGCCTTACGGGTGTGAGAGTTCAAATCTCTCCGATCGCACCATTAAATAATGTTTTTCACTCCAAGAAGACACAAATCAGTGACATAACATACTTTTATAGTGATAAAATAATCACATGGTATACTTTTTAGGTATAATGTTTTAAGCTAATAAAAAAGAGTATCACTTGATTAAAAGATTGAAAAGTATATCAATTGCCTATAAAATAAATATACCTCTAATTTTTATTATATTATTTGGTCTTTCTGTTGTCGCAATCAATTCATATGTATCACTTCAAAATATAGAACAAAGGGCTATGCAGGACATAAGTCAAAGCAATCAGCACAAGATATTAACTTCAGCAGACAAAGAATATGTAAGCAAGTATGTAAATCAAGCCAAAGAGATATTTGTTGAACAAATATGGATATTATTTATAGTAGATGTTATTATGTTGCTACTTCTGATTTATTTATTAAATATCACGTTTAAGTACCCCATATTTAAACTATTGAGCGGGTTGAAAAAAATAAATTCTGAAATAAGAAATGGAAAAACACCGATAGAAGTTTATGCTAATAACAAGTTAGTATATGAGTCTCATGACGAGATGGGTATTATCAGTGGTACCGTTAACTCGCTTCTTCGCACAATGTCTCAAACATTTTCACAACTCCAAAAATCTCAAAAACATACATCCGAATATATAAATGCAATCTACGCAGGTGGTTTAGTGTCAGTTAGTGATATTGATGGAAATATCACCTATGTGAATAAAAAGTTATGTAATGTAAGTGGGTATAATGAAGTTGAGTTGATTGGTAAAAATCACAATATATTTAGAGATGTTAATACTCCCCAAATTGTTTATAAAGAATTATGGGGTACAGTTAAAAGTGGAAAAATCTATCATACAATGCTTAAAAACAGAGCAAAAAATGGGGAATCTTTTTATGCTAATACAACAATTATTCCTATAAAAGATGAAGAAGAAAATATCATTGAGTATATAGCCTTCAGAGATGATGTGACTGAACTTGTAAATTCTAAAAAAGAGTTGAAAAGGACTTTTTTATATGACCCTTTAACTAAACTTGGAAACAGGTTTAAAATGCTCTCTGATATCAGTAAAAACAGTTATTTAGCAATTATTGATATACATTTGTTTAAAGAAATAAATGATTTTTACGGACATGAAATAGGTGATCTGGTTTTAAAAGACTTAGCACATAAAATATTTGAGACTTTTCATAAAAAAGGTATGTCCGTTTACCATCTAAACGGAGATGAGTTTGGAGTATTGGCAGATAAGGTCTTTATCTCACAAGGTGAGTTCTTTAATATACTCAAGGAATTCTTAGTTACAAATATGCAAGACGAATTGTTTATCAATGAGAATATTCAAATAAACACAAGACTGACATGTGGTGTAGCATATGATAACACTAACCTAGTAAACTATGCAGGTATAGCGCATAAACAAGCTAAAAAAATGAATAAAGATATTTTAGAGTATTCATACGATATAAATACAGATGAAGAGTACAGATTAAATCTTGAATGGACAAATGAACTTAAAAATGCCATTGCAGAAGACAGGATTCAAACATATTATCAACCAATAGTAAATTCACATACTGGTAAAATAGAAAAATATGAAACATTAATGAGATTAATTAAGCGAGACGGTGAAGTTATTCCTCCGATTCATTTTTTAAACATTGCGAAAAAAACAAGAGTTTATCAAGAATTGACAAAAATTGTAGCTACCAAAGCATTTAACAAGTTTAGTGATAGTAATTTTGAATTTTCAATTAACCTTAGTATAGAAGATATACTTGTATATAATGTTGCATCATGGATATTTGATTTGGCAATAGAGAAGAATGTAAACAATCGCTTAGTAATAGAGATAGTAGAATCTGAAGGTATAGAATCATTTGATGAAGTTCAAAAGTTTATAGAAGAGGCTAAAAGTCATGGAATGAAGATAGCAATTGATGATTTTGGAACTGGCTATAGTAATTTTGAATACCTTATTAAGTTAAATGCCGATTATCTAAAAATAGACGGTTCTCTTATGAAAGAGATAGATAAAGATGAAAAATTATGTGGTGTAGTAGAGACTATAGTTTCTTTTGCAAAGAAAAACGACATAAAAGTTATCGGTGAATTTATATCAACGCATGATATATATGAAAAGACTAAATCACTAGGTATTGAGTTTTCGCAAGGATATTTCTTAGGTCATCCATCATCTAATGTGGAAAATGAGAGTACAAAATGAATATAGCAAGCAATATAACAGAGTTGATAGGAAACACGCCCTTAGTAAGATTAAACACTCCTTCAATGTTAACTGGTACAACTATACTTGGTAAGTGCGAGTTTATGAATCCTACAAGTTCTGTTAAAGATAGAATTGGTTTTAATATGATAAAAAGAGCACAGGAGAATGGTCTGATAAATAAAGACACTATAATTATAGAACCTACAAGCGGAAATACAGGTATTGCTCTTGCTGCAAATTGTGCTGCACAAAAACTAAAACTCATACTTACTATGCCCGAATCTATGAGTGTTGAGAGACGCAACTTACTAAAGGCTTTGGGTGCAGAGCTTGTCTTGACTCCAGCACTAGAAGGCATGAACGGTGCTATACAAAAAGCAGATGAGTTACAAAAAAGCACTCCTAATTCTATTGTATTACAACAGTTTGAAAATCCGTCCAATCCTGAGATTCATATGTTAAGTACTGCAAAAGAGATATTAAGGGACACTGATTCTAGTTTAGATGCTTTTGTGGCAGCTGTAGGTACTGGGGGTACTTTAACAGGTACATCAAAGGTCTTAAAAGAACATATATCAAACATATCTATCTTTGCAGTTGAGCCTGAAAGTAGTGCTGTTTTATCAGGTGAAAATCCAGGTGTACATAAGATACAAGGTATTGGTGCAGGTTTTATACCAAAGATACTTGATACTGGTATATACAATGAAATAATTAAAGTGAGTAATGAAGATGCTATTAAAACAGCTAAGATGCTTGCAAAAGAAGAGGGTTTACTCGTAGGTATTTCAGCCGGTGCTAATGTTTTTGCTACAATGAAAGTAGCATTAAGAGATGAGTTTAAAGGCAAAACACTTCTAACTATCCTCTGTGACACTAGTGAAAGATATTTAAGTACAGAACTATTTGGTGATGATTGATTTTTTAGAGACTATTAAGGCAATTGATGGGAAGGTATATAACCTCAAGTATCATCAAAAACGTTATGAAAATGTCTTAAAATCTTTTCATATAAGAAAGTTTGAAAATCTACAAGATTATTTGACTCCTCCGCAAGACGGTATTTATAGATGTAGACTTGTTTATAATACACAAGACATCTACGTAGAATATATTAGATATGAAAAGCGTAAAATAAATACCTTAAAGATAGTCTATAACGATTTTATAGACTATACACATAAATCAACAGCACGTAAAGAACTAGATAATTTGTTTGATATTAGAGATATGTGTGATGATGTTTTGATTGTTAAGAATTCATTGCTAACAGATACTACAATTGCTAATATAGCCCTGTATGACGGTACTAAATGGCTGACACCTAAAAAACCGCTTTTATGCGGGACAACAAGGCAAAGACTATTAGATGACAAAAAAATTATAGAAGCAGATATTAAAGTTGATGAGATTTTTACTTACAAAAAGATAGCATTACTTAACGCTATGGTAGATTTTGATATAATTGCATCAGATGATTTAAAGGATATTATTTGTTAGATTCTGTAATAGAAGATGAGAAGTTTGCATATGTAATGCAAAAAAACATACAAAGCCTGATAGCTCACTTTTTTGAGAGAGATCAGAATTTTGGTATACTATGTAAGATTGAGGATGTATATTTCGAACCTGAGTTACCACATGAGATTAACTCAGAATTTCGTCCGCTTACTCTGTTCTTTTTAGCAGGGTACACCTTCGATACTGCAAAGATTATAGAAAACAACCTTGTTTTTGAAGCTGGTTTTGGAAGTGAAAATTTTGGTAGTATTGTTACCGTACCGCTTTTAAGCATATTACAAATTATTATTGATGAAACACCTGTGTTGATAAACTTGTCAAGCCATAATAAAGAGATAAGTAAGCCTGTGGAATCAGATGAAAACGGGATAGAGAACTCGATGGCTTCTTTTTTGTCAAACCCAGAGAATTCTAAATTTATAAAGTAGAGTGTGTGTGAATCTATTTCAAAAATAAATATTAAATGATATTTGACTGAAATAGATTAAAGTTTATTGAAAAATTAAATTTTGTTTAGAGAGAGTAGATAGTTTACAACATTATCAACAAAGGCATCATGTTTTCTTTCTTTTAAATATGCTATGTAAAAACTTCTTTCTATCTTATAGTTTTTTAGTCTTGCTTCAAAAAGTTTACCTTCGTTAAGTTCGTCCATTATTACGTGTCTAGACATAACAGAAACAACAGGTTTACCGTCTTTACTTGCATGTAAAATAGACTCTTTTATGGCAGTTGGACTTCCAAGAACACCGAGTACGTTAAAGTTATTACACTGAACACCCATCTCTTCAAATACTTCAGATGTAAGTTTTCTTGTATGTGAAGCTTCATCACGACAAATCCAGTCAAATTCCATCAAGTCATCTGTTTGAAGTTGTTTTTTAATTGGTTGATTTGAAAAAACAACCAACTCATCTTGCACCCATTCTCTATAGATGATTCCATCCCTGAAAATAGGAGATTCTATCAATGCTACATCTATTTTTTTATCTTCTAGTTGATCAATAATATCTGAAGATAATCCAACATTCATATATACATTGTTATCAATTCTTTTTTTGATTTCACTTAAGTAATTTGGTAATACATAGTTACCAATAGCATTTGAAGAACCCATTACAAATGTAAAATCTTTATTAATTATTTTTAAAAGTTCTTTTTCACTGCTTACAATTGCTTTGTCGAGTCTGATTGCAATTCTATGTAGGTCCTCACCCTCTTTTGTTAATAATATACCGTTCTTTTTTCTTTCAACTATTTTCGTATCTAAATAATCTTCTATAAATTTTATCTGTTGTGTGACCGCTGGTTGTGATATTCCTAGTTTAGCTGATGCTTTTGAAAAACTTTTTTCTTTGATAACCATCAAAAAAGTCTGTAATTTCGCAAAATCTTTTAGCATAATAATTCCTATAAGTTCAAATAATAATCGGATTATAACCCAATATTATAATTAATGCAATAGTTCTATAATAATTTACATATTTTAGGATATAATAAATAAAATTACTTTAAGATTGTAGAAATATGGAAAAAATATTTGAAAAATTAAATGAGTCACAAACTGAGGCAGTTAAGCAGTCTGAGGGTCCTGTACTGATTTTAGCGGGTGCAGGTAGTGGTAAGACTACAACTATTATCTCTCGTCTGGCGTATCTCATAGAGGGATTAGGAATTCCAGCTTCAAATACATTAACACTTACTTTTACAAATAAAGCTGCGAAGGAGATGCGTGAACGTGCGTCATATATGATGGACAATCCTGCCTATCCACCTCTCCTTTGTACATTCCATAAGTTTGGCTTACTTTTTTTAAAGTTTAATATTCATCTTTTAAACAGAGAAAATAATTTTGTAGTTATTGATACTGATGATAAAAAAAGAATTATTAAAAAAATAAATTCTGAAATACCGACACCTTTAATAGCCAGTGAAATATCTAGATATAAAAATTCTTTATTAACACCGGATGATGCATATAAACAAGCTGAACTTTTTAACTATCAACAAATTGCAAAAGTATACGAGGAGTATGAAGCCTATCTGCTTGAGAACAACTTAGTTGATTTTGATGACTTAATTTCTCTAACATATAAACTACTTGAGCAGAATCAAGAACTTGCGAACAGTGTCTCCAAAAAATATCAATACATCATGGTTGACGAATATCAAGATACTAATGAACTACAGTTAAAACTACTTCAAAAACTTTGTGAATCACACAATAATATTTGTGTAGTCGGTGATGATGACCAGAGTATCTATGGTTGGCGTGGTGCTCATATACGTAATATTATGGAATTTGATCAGGACTTTGAAGGGACTAAAGTTTTCAAACTTGAAGAAAACTATCGCTCACGTGAACCAATTTTAAAAGTCGCAAACTCACTTATAGAACATAACCGTTCAAGACTAGGTAAAAAGCTCAAGGCTACGAGGGGAAGCGGTGATGATGTTACCATCTTAAACTCAAGTGATGAGAGTGAAGAAGCTAGAAAAATAGCCTTGCAAATATCAAAACTACAAGATTCAGGGGTTAAAGCAGATAATATTGCGGTTTTATATCGTGTTAATGTTTTAAGCCGTTCCATTGAAGATGGATTGAACCGTTCAGGAATTGCTTATAAACTTGTTGGCGGTCTTCGTTTTTACGACAGAGCTGAGATAAAAGATTTGATTAGTTATATAAGGGTGATTACAAACAACCATGATGATTTTTCTTTTAAACGTATTGTAAATAAACCCAAAAGAGGCTTAGGAAAAGCGAGTGTAGACAAGATAGAATTAGCTGCACATGCCAATGAAACTTCAATATTTGAATTTATAAAAACAGTTCCTTTGTCAGAGCTAGAGAGTTTAGTACGAGCAAAGAATTCTAAAACACTTAAAAAGTTTGTGAAAGATATTTTAAGTGTAGCTAAGTCAGTCAAAGAAAGTACTTACGACTTTATTGATGTGCTAGAAGACACCTTTCATCTAAAAGACATATATAAAGGGCATCAAGATGAGAGTGATAAGATTCTAAATATGGATGAGTTTTATGGGCTATTTCGTGATTTTGTGAAGAAGTCTCCAGACGCACCATTAGATGAATTTTTAAACGAACTTACCCTTCAAAGTGAACAAGATCAAGTCGAAGGTGACAGTATTTATATGATGAGTATCCATGCCTCAAAAGGTTTAGAGTTTGACCATATATTTATCATAGGTATGGAAGAGGGATTTTTGCCGTTAGTTGGAGATGGAAGTGATCTAGAAGAAGAAAGGCGATTAGGCTATGTTTCCTTTACTAGAGCAAAAGACACCCTAACCCTTTCTCATGTTGGGAGTAGGTTTTACAAAGGACGCAGAAGTGACTTGCAAAAAAGTAGGTTTTTTAATGAAGCAGGTCTTTGTGAAGGTTCACTTATAGTTGAGAAGAACACAGCCTTTAAAAAAGGTGATTTGGTACGTCATAAAATCTTTGGAACAGGTCGTGTAAATGGTATTAGCAAGTCTGGACGTGAATTTAAACTAAATATAAATTTTGCCGGTACAAAAAGAGATATTTTGGCTTCATTTGTAGAGAGACTATGAACAAGCTCTTTGTAGCATACAAACCAACAGGGATAAGTTCAAACCATTTTTTATCATCTTTGAAGAGAAAATATAAGACTAAAAAAGCAGGTTTTACAGGAACACTTGATCCTTTTGCAAAAGGTGTACTTATTATTGGTATGGGAAGTCATACAAAGCTGTTTCGTTTTTTAAATAAAACACCGAAAAAATACAGAGCGACTTTGTGGTTGGGTGCTAAGAGTGATAGTCTAGATACGGAATTGATTGAGAGTGTTGAAGTATTATCTGAGTTTAGTGAAGCAGAAGTGAAGGATGTACTTTCATCAATAGAGGGTGATTTAGAATATGAACCACCTATATTTTCTGCAAAAAGAATTAACGGTCAAAGAGCATACGACTTAGCTCGTGCTGGTAAAGAGTTTACATTAAATAAAATAAACTCTACAGTATATGAAGTAAGATTAATAAGTTACTGCCATCCGTTCATAACATTTGAAGCCACTGTGTCTGAAGGTACATATATACGTTCACTTGGATTGATTATAGCAAATAGACTTGGAGTTGGATTTGGAAGTTTAAGTGCTTTAGAAAGACTAAATGAAGGTCAGTTTATTTATGAAGATGAAAGAGCATTGAACATTAAGAAATCTTTGAATATAAATCAAAACTTTTATAACGGTGATATTGAAAATTTAAAATATGGAAGAGTTCTTGCTTTAGATGACTTAAGTATCAAAGAAGATGGAAATTATTGGTTAGATAATAAAGAGCATATATCAATAATAAAGATAGAAGATAATAAAGTAAATTATGAGCTTGGCAGGATAAGTATATGTTAGTATTAGCTAGAAAGTTAGATGAATCAATTGTTATAGGTGATGATATAGTTATAAAAGTTATATCAGTTGATAAAGGTGTTGTGAAGCTAGGAATTGATGCGCCAAGAGAGGTTTCTATCATTAGAAGTGAACTGATAGAAGATGTAAAAGATTCAAATATAGCTGCTTCAAAAGAATCTAAACTCGATGATGTAAGTTTACTAAGCTCAATTATTAGAAAGTAAGTTTAAGGTGAAACTTTACAGGGCGTATGCCAAGGTAAATATTTTTTTAAAAATTACCGGTACAAGAGATAACTATCATGAGATAATCTCAAGATTCGTTTTAGTTGATTCTTTATATGATGAACTTTCATTTTTTCCAAAAAATGAGGATGAATTTAAAATTATAGGAGATTTTTCCTGTAAGCTAGAGCAAAATACCATATATAAAGCATATAAAGCATTATTAGATTTTACTTCTTCGAAATCTTTAGAAAATCTAATGCAAAAATATGCGGTTAAAGTTGATAAAAAAATCCCTGCTTTTGCAGGTCTTGGCGGAGGCAGTAGTGATGCTGCCACATACTTGAAGATGTGTAACACAACTTTGGACTTGGGACTTAGTCAAAAAGAACTTGCTAACATAGGTTTAAAAGTTGGTGCGGATGTCCCGTTTTTTATATATGGATATACTAGTGCAAATGTAAGTGGAATCGGAGAAGTGGTACAAGAGTTTAAAGAAGATCCTTTAGAGTTTGAAGTATATACTCCCGATGTTGAGATATCTACACCAAGAGTATATATAAGTTATAGAGAGAACTTTTTTAATCCAATCACAGCTGATAAAGCTGATAAGTTGAAAAATAAGAACTCATTGGATGTTTTAAATAGTCTGAGTGCTGATGAGGCAAACGATCTGTTTAAACCAGCGTTTTTAGAGTATAGTGAATTAAAAAACCATTATAAGCATGGATATTATTTTAGTGGTAGTGGCAGTAGTTTTTTTAAGGTTAAAGAAGTAAACTAAATAAGTTATTGATATTTAAGAGAAGAGATATAGTAAGGAAAGTAAAGTAATGGGTGAGACATTAGCAAAAAATAAAAAAGCTTATTTTGACTATTTTTTAGAAGAGAAGTTTGAGGCTGGTCTCGTACTCCAAGGCAGTGAAGTCAAAGGTATACGGGCTAAAAGAGTAAATCTAAAAGACAGTTTTATCCGTTTTGTAAACGAAGAAGCTTTTTTGTTTAATGCCCATATTGGTCGTTTAGAGACTACCCACCATTATTATACTCACGAAGAAAGAGGTAGTAGAAAACTTTTACTGCACCGTCAACAATTAAACAAGATGAAAAAGGCTGTTGAAAAAGAGGGATATACTATTGTGCCCTTGCAATTATACTTTAATGGACGTAATCTTGTTAAGATACAAATTGCTATAGCCAAAGGAAAACAACTTCACGATAAAAGACACGACCTTAAAGAAAAAGATATGAAGCGTGATGTACAAAGAGCTATGAAGGATTATTGATGAAAATTTTATTGACAATACTAATACTTCTCTCATCAACATACGCTTTAAATATTGATGTGTCAAATGCCACTATAACTAACGGTAAAACAACGTTGATTGAATTAAACAAAGAAAATAATACAGTTATAGATAAGGTTATAGCAGGTAAAAAAACATATAAGGTTTATCAACATCCACTTGATTCTAGTAAACTATATGTGCTTGTACCTATAAACTATTATGAAAAACCAAAAAATAAAAAAATTCAAATAGTATATGAAAAAAGCAAGACTTCAAAGGTTAAAACATTATTTTTACATATAAAAGACGGAAAATATAAAAAAGAGAAGATAAAAGTCAGCAAGTCAAAAGTTGATTTGAATAAAAAAGATAAAAGCAGAGCTTCAAAAGAATACTCAGAAGCTATGAAAATATATAATACTAACACAGATATAAACTATATAAACTCTAAGTTTATATCACCAATAGATAGCAAGATAACAAGCTCATTTGGGAAAGCTAGGGTGTATAACGGTACCTTAAAAGGCTATCACAGCGGAACAGACTTTAGAGCTAAGGTAGGAACAAAACTTATTGCCTGTAATGATGGTAAAATTGTATTAGCTAAAGATAGATTTTATTCAGGTGGATCTGTTATAATAGATCATGGACGTGGTGTATATACCTGTTATTATCATATGAGTAAGTTTAATGTAAAAAAAGGTGACATAGTTAAAAAACATCAGCTATTGGGTTTATCAGGAGATAGTGGAAGGGTTACTGGACCACATTTACATTTTAGTGCCAGAGTCGGTGGAGAACAGGTAGATCCTCTTCAATTAATAGAGTTAATAAATAAAAATTTACTAAAGGTTGTACAATGACAATATTTCAATTACTGATGTTAGGTGCGTCAGCTTTTTTTGCATTTAAAATATATGAGCATATTCAAACCTTACAAGACCCTCCAGAAAATGAGGCAGATGTAGATAGTTCTTCGAGAAGTATAGATGCTTTTTCAACCTTTTCACCGGAATCTTTAGTTAAAAGAGCTGATGAAGCATTTGAATCAGGAGACTTTCAAAAAGCTCTGGCTTTATTGACAGAAGCTGATGCAAAAGACCCAAAAAACTCAGATATACTTTTTAAAATAGCATATATACTACAGAAAAAGCATGATAATACCGCTGCACTTGATTATTATAAATTTGCTTTAGAAATCGATGCCAATAACGAGTTTATTCACAACGCTATGGCATCTATATATAGAGAAAATAAAGAGTACGCATCAGCAAAAATGCATTTGAGTTCATCAATAGAGCTAGAATCTAGTAATGCTATCACTTATTATAATTTCGGAAATTTATTAGTGGATATGCAACACTTTGATGAAGCAAAAGAGATGTATAAGAAAGCTATTGAAATAAATGGTAATTTTCTTGAAGCAAAAGAAGAATTAGAAAAGCTTTCATAAGGAATAAGTATGAAGATATTAGAAATATACAAATTTTTGGATAATCTATCACCCTTTGAACTACAAGAAAGTTGGGATAACTCAGGACTTTTACTGGGCGACTTTAACCAAGATATACAAAAGGTAGTGCTAAGTATAGATGTGGATATAGCTCTAATTGATTCGATGGAAGAAAACACGCTTTTAATAACTCATCATCCAATTATATTTGGAGGTTTAAAACAATTGGAGTTTAATAAATATCCTGCAAATTTAATCCAAAAAATGATTCAAAAAAATATATCAAACATAGCAATGCATACAAATTTTGATCAGACACATTTAAATGAATTTGTGGCAACACAGGTGTTGGGTTATCCCATAATAGAAAAAGATGGATTTGTTGCTTATTTAGAGATAAATGAATATTTTGACACTTTTGCATCTAAAGTAGCATCAGCATTTAAGCTTCCATTTGCAAAATGTGTAAAATGTTCAGGTTTTGTGAAAAAAGTAGCTTTGACTACAGGATCAGGATGCTCATTAATAAAGTCTATTGACGCTGATTGCTTCTTAACAGGGGATGTTAAGTATCATGATGCAATGGAGGCAAAAAGTATAAATATGTCACTAATCGACATTGGACATTTTGAAAGTGAACACTTTTTTGCACAAATTTTGCATGAACATTTGAAAAATTTAGGTTTAGAAGCTATAATTTCATCATCAAAGAACCCGTTCACATATATTTAATCCAAAAGGAGATTGATGAACCAGCATTTAAAGCAATTAATTGACCTATCATACGTAGATAAAGAGATAGATGCATTTGAACCTCAGATAGAGGAAGCTAACTATAAATATAAAGCAGCACTAGCAAAAAAAGACAGTATCGATTCTGATATTGAAAACTTAAGTAATGAGATTAAAGAAGAGCAAGTAAAAAAAGCTAAGAATGAGCTTCATTTATCTGAACTTTCTCAAAAACTTGAAGAAAACTCTAAAAAAAGTTCTGAAATCAAGACTGAGAGAGAAATGAAATCTTTACAGCTTGAAGAAGAGATAGCAAAAGAGCAGGTGACTTTTGCAAATGAAGAGATTGCAAGACTTGAAAAGATTATCGAATTAAAAGAAGAGCAAGTAGAATCAGCTAAAGAATCATTGGTTGAATTAAGTTCAAACTTGGAAACTGTTAAAACAGAAGTTGATGAGAAACTGGATGTAATAAACAAGTCTCGTCAAGAAGTATTTATTAAAAAAGATAAATTGGTTTCTAGTATGAACCAAAAGGGTCTTACTTTTTATCAAAAAATTCGTCGTTGGGCTAAAAACACTACTGTGGTAGCAGTTGAGGAACAAGCTTGTATGGGTTGTCATATGATTATTAATGACAAGATATACGCTGATGTTATAAAAGCAGAGGATATTACAACATGTCCACATTGTGGTCGTATTCTTCATGTGGTAGATAGTCAAGAGTAGGCTTGAAGCCTTTTACTTTTCTCTATTTTATCCTTAGTGTGGTGCTATATATACTAGCACTGCCTTTTTTAATATACCTCTCATTTAAACAAAAATATAAAGAACCAATCCCTTCTCGTTTTTTTCTTTTTAATAATCCTGTCTTTAAAGGTAAAGATGGAATATGGTTTCATGTTTGTTCGTTGGGTGAAGCTAGAGCGCTTAAACCTATTTTGAAGCTTATACCTGATCAAGACGTTAAGATAACAACAATAACACATACGGGACAAACTGAAGCAAAAAAATATGATGCTGAGCTTAGGTACCTTCCTTATGAGATGTTTTTACCATTTTGGATGAAAAAACAAAAAATTCTTATTGTTTTGGAAGCTGAGTTCTGGTTTATGCTTTTTACAGTTGCAAGTTTTAAAAAAACAAGAATAATTCTTTTAAATGCAAGGATTTCTGAAAAAAGTGTAAAAAGGTATCTTCAATTTTCCTGGTTCTACAAAAGGTTTTTAAATAAAGTTGAGGTGATTTACGCACAAAGCGAAAGTGATAAAAACCGTTTTTTGGCTTTAGGTGCTAGAAACATAGAAGTTATTGGAAACATTAAATTAGCAGGTGAGATAGTAAAAACTAAAGACTATAATAAACCCGAAGTAGAACTTATAGTCGCTGCAAGTACACATGAAGGTGAAGAAGAATCTGTATTGAAATCATATATAGAGTACAGAAAACAAAGTGATTCAAAGCTAATAATCGTTCCGAGGCATCCTGAGAGGTTTGAGAGCGTATATTCTTTGATGGAGAAATATTCTCTGAGTAGTGGTTTGAGTATTTCAAGGTTTACAAACTCTATAGAGTTTAAAACAGATATAATATTACTTGATACTATGGGTGAACTAAATAACATTTATGCTATAAGCGATATAGCGATTTTAGGTGGAGCATTTAAAGAAGATGTCGGTGGACATAATCCTCTTGAACCAGCTTATTTTGGATGTAAAATAATTACAGGAAAGCACTTTTTCCATCAAAAGGAGCTTTTTAAATATGTTCATCACGTTCAATATGTTGAGCGTGATGAGATACATAAAGCTCTTAGAGAGTGTAAAGAATTACCTTCTTCTAGGGTTGAAGAAACAATCAATTTAGAACCGGTAATAAATAAAATTAAGGAAATTAAATTTAATGGCAAATGATAAAGCATATAAACTTTTGGCACTACAAGAGGGCATATCTAACAATGCAGCAAAATCTATGGTAGATAGAGGTTTGGTATATGTTGGAAATAAGAAAGTTATGGTAGCTCGTGGAGAGCTTGATGAAAAAACAGTTTTCCGTGTGCAGAAAATAGAAAAGATAAAGCCAATTTTTGAAAATGATGATTTGATAGTTGTAGATAAACCTGCATATGTTAATTCTGACGAGATAGAAAGACAGTTTAAGCCTGCGGTATTACTTCATAGGCTTGACCGTGAAACAAGCGGTGTCTTAATGCTTGTAAAAAATGAAGATTTTCGTCAAAAAGCCATACAAGAATTTAAAAAAGATAAAGTATATAAAGAGTATATAGCATGGGTTGAAGGTATTATGACTGAGCCTATAGATATTGATAAGCCTATCCTTACTACAAAGAAGAATAACCGTGCAACTTCAAATGTCTCAAGCAAGGGTAAACCGGCTAGAACAGAAGTCTTTCCTGACTTGGTTAGCGGTAAAAAAACAAAGGTCAAGTGTATAATCCATCATGGACGTACACATCAGATTCGTACACATTTACGTTATGTAGAACACCCGATTGTCGGTGATGAACAGTATGGCGGTCGCCGTGCAAAACGTGTTATGCTCCATGCTTATAAGGTTAGACTTTTAGATATGGAGTTTGTTGCAGCTGAACCAAAGGCTTTTGTGCATTTTGAATAAAATCTTCATAGGTATAGATTTAGCTTGGGGTGAGAAAAACTTCTCAGGCTTTAGTGCCTTGCAAGAGGGTAAGAAAAAATTAAAAATCTTAGATTCTAAACTATTAAAATCGATTGATGAAATAATTATAGAGATACAAAAATACGAACAGCACCAGATTTATATCGGTGTTGATGCCCCACTAGTCATTCCAAATGAAACTGGTAATCGTGATGTAGAAAAACACTTCAACAAAGACTTCGCAAAATATAAAATATCAATGCTTCCCGCAAATAGGAAACTTTTAACGAAATATTCCTCAAACATCAGAAGTGAAGAACTGTTCAACAAACTTAATGAAATCGGATTTGAAAGAGACTTTGAATCTAAGAAAGTTATTTTTGAAGTATACACGCACTCGACTATAGCTGTATGTTTTAATAATTTTAAAATCCTTCCATACAAAAGAAAAAAAGGTAGGGACACTGCTTTTATAAAAGAACAGTTAGAGATATACAAAAGTTACTTAAAAAAAGTTATGTTAAAACATGATGTTTTAGAAGAGGACTTGGGCGTTTTAAAAGGTCAAAAAATAAAAGACCATGAAGACAAGCTTGATTCACTTACCTGTGCCTATAGTATCTACCATTGTCTATATAATGACAAAGCATTTTATCAAGTTGAATCTGTAGATACTTTTGTTACACCGATAAGTCCTTGGCATGTATATATACTTAGATGTAATGATGACACTTTATACACTGGAATCACTACTGATTTAAAAAGACGTGAACAAGAACATAACGAGTCGCCAAAAGGTGCAAAATACACAAGGCTTAGACGTCCTGTAAAACTTGTTTATAGTGAACGATGTGATGATAAAAGCTCTGCATCTAAAAGAGAGTATGAGATAAAGCAACTATCACGTAAGGAAAAATTGGAGTTGGTAGAAAATTATTAACTCACGTGTTAGTAATCTGCTTCTGCGCTTGTTATCTTATGCAGTTTTTGTAGGTATAGATTCAAGTTTTTCAGCTAACCACATTTTAATGACAGCTTGACGGCTTACACCTAAGTGTCTTGCTTCTCTATCTAGGGACTGAACCATCCAAGTAGGAAAATCTATATTAACTCTTTTTGGTTCTTCATTAATTCTTCGGATAGTTGACATATCAAAGTGTTCGAGTATATCTTCATTGTTTTCATCAAATTTTTTATCTAATTTTGAGGCTTTCATAAATCTCAATCTCCTTTTGTCTTGATCGTCTGACAGAAATAATACGAATATTGTCAAGTCTATAAGTTATTATTGCTGTATAGAGTTTAGTAGCAATTTGTCCTAAAACTAAATATCGTTTTTCATCAATATCGCTGTTTGATTGAATTTCAAAAGAATATGGATCAGTCCATAATTCCTTCGTTTCTTCAAAATCAATACCATGTTTTAGCTTATTAGAATTGCTTTTGTTTTCATCGTATTCAAGTATCATACAAAAATTATACCATATTTATATTATTATGTATTGTTTGGAAAGTAAGATAACGTTCATCGTGAGCAATATGAAGCCACACTTTGGCTTTATATTGCGTTCCACGTGCTTGTTATATGTTTATATATTAAGCACTTTTTATAGTAAGTGTTTCTCTATACTCTTTTGCTTCTGCTAATTGAGTAAATTCAACAGTTCCATGATGTGATTCTACTGTCGTTTTAATTTCTGATAAAGAGACATTAAAAAATTCTTTTCTTGTATTAATTTTGTTTACTCTCCTTTCTCTAAAAATTTTATGTAGTTCTTTTTCAAGTTTAGGGGCATCTTCCGAAAATATCATAGCATGTACATCAAATAGGAAAGGCACTGATGCATCACCAAGTTCTTTAACTCTATCGAGTGGTTCTAATCTTCTAGTCATACCAATTTTATAAATATTTTCTCCAAATGAACCAATATTAGATATTACATATACGTGACCTCTTTTAGTTTGCTCTGCCATACTTTTTGCTCTTGTTTCATTATCTTCAGCTTCTTTAAGTTTCATCTCTAACATTGCTATTTTTGTAGCTAGTGCATCCTTTTCCTCTTCATTTGCAAGTCCCATTTCGTTTCTGGCTTGCTCAAGTGCATCTTGATATAATTGTTCCTCTTTTTGAGCTTTTGCTAAAGCTCTTTCAAACTCACGTATTGCTTGCTGTTCTTCACGCATTTGCTCTTTAATTGCTTGTTGCTCTTCTCTTTCATCTTCTTGTTTTAGTTTAAATTGATATTGAAGTTCACACTCTTTAAATTTTAGTTTTACATACTCTTGCGAAAATCCACATTTTAATGATAGAGCAGATTTTTCTATATCGGTTGCTAATTTTTCTATTCTTTCTAAGGTCTTTGCTAGGTTACTTGGCTTTAAAGAAGCTAACAATAAATCTACTTCAATGTTAAAAGCTTTAAGCATAATTTTGGACTGTCCTAGTAGTGCTTTTTTTGCTGATGGTGCATCACTTATAATAGCTACGTCATTAGGTATAATAATAGCTTCTTGGTTTTGTATTAATTGCTTTTGTTTTTCTCTAACTAGCAAAATTTCTTCTTTAAATCTTTCGCTTGTTTCAAAGAGATATTTAGGTTCTTTGAAAAATCCTAAATTTACTAAATCATATATAGGAGAGAATAAATTTATATCCCCTTTAATCATATAAATTTCTTTAGTAAGTTCACTCTTTTTATCATTTTCAAGTTTGATTTCTAATGTAAGTTGCTTGATTTTATCTTGATGTTTTTCTATATCTTTCTTTAAAGTTTCACCTTTATTTTCAAGCATTATTAAATGTTGTAATTCAGATTGTTTTGATTTAAGTTTATCATTTGTTGATTCTAAGTTTGCTTTATTTGTATTTAACAGATTTGTAGTTGTATCAAACTTAGATTTTATTGTGGTAAGTTCATTAGACTTCTTAGATAAAGAGCTATCTAAAACATTGATATCCTCGTTGTACTGTTTGATTTTCTCATCAAGAGAAGATTCTTCTCCTCTTTTCCCTTTATATAATGATCTTGTATAAACAGCTGCTGCAATAGATAGAGCACTAACACCAGCTAGTACACCTGTAATAATATTTAACTCCATATTTTTTCCTTACTTTAAAATACTTCTAACTGTCTCAACTCGCATATTAGTACGATTTAAAACTCTATCTTCAAATATACTTTTTTCATATTCTAGGTCTTTTTTAAATTGCTCTTTTCTAAGTTTGATTTGTTCTTTATCATTTTTGATTTTTTCACGTTCCTGTTCTTTAAGCCTTCGCTCATTCTCTTTTGCAAGTCTCTTTCTTTCTCTATCTTGTTCTTTAAACTGCCTAGCAGTTTCACGTTCTCTTTCTTTTAGTAGTTTTGCATTTATTCGTTCTTGAGCTGATATAGCTCGTTCTTTTTCTTTTTGTGCTCTTTTGTTAGCTCTATCAATATCTTTTACAATTTTCACTGCTAGGTTAAAACCTTTACCCATATTTTAAATCCTTAAGATAATTTATATTTTTGAACATAGTTAATCCACTCATATAACGGCCCGGCTGAGCTTCACTCAGACAGACTTCATAAAACCGCATGCGGGTTTCTGGAGGCTGACTTAGTGTGAGACTCCTGCCAATTGTTGTGCGTAGCGAAGCGGAGCACGACAATTGGTTGGATGGCTCGTTCAGAGCTCAGCCGGGCCGTTGTACGTTTCCGCAAAGCGGGAACGTACAACTATTTATTCAAACACATTATATACAGAAGAAACTTAAAAATGAAAAATAACACATATATATAATGTATGTTAAAATTTATAATTACTTGAAAATATGACAATATGAAACATTTATGTATAAATCGCAGAATAATCTATATGATTATTAAAGATAAAGTATGTGTTAATTCTTATATATAGAAATAACACGCAAAAATGATTGTCAATTGTCATATATCCTATATAACACACACAATGTTACTGAAACAGAAAATAAAGTCTATTATTCCTAATTACGCTAAAATCACAAAAAAAAAGTAAAAAATAATGTTTAAAATATACGTAGACGGAGATGCTTTTCCAAACTTGTTAAAGCCGATACTTCTAAAACAGATTCAAAGACTAAAGATAGATACAACTGTGGTGGCAAATAAAAAGATAGATATAGGCAAGTCAAACCTGATAACATACATGATTGTTGATGCTGGAGCTGATGAGGCTGACCATAAAATAGTGGAGATGTTAAATGAGGGTGACTTGGTTATAACAGCCGATATTCCGCTTGCAGATAGGACTATAAGTAAAGATGCTCATGCTATAGACCATAGGGGTGAACTATACAGTGTTGATAATATAAAACAGTACCTCGCAATGCGTAACTTGATGGAAAAAATTCGAGAGAGTGGAGAGATGACAAAAGGACCAAAGCCGTTTAGTGTTAAAGATGCAGAGCAATTTGCAAATCAGCTGAATGCCTTTTTAACTAAGCATTATAAAAATTAAGCTATAATTCGAAAAAAATTACACCTACACAGAAGGTATTTTATGTTTGATACACTAACAAGTTCATTTACAGCTGCTATTAAAAAGATCAGGACATTTGATGATGAGAAGGCACTGACTAAAGCGTTAAATGAGTTAAAAAAATCACTTTTAAAAGCTGATGTAAACCATAAGGTTGTTAAAGACTTGATTTCTCAAGTTGAGATTACTACAAAAGAAAAAGGTATAGGTAAAGACCAGTTCCTTGAAGCTTTAAGAAATACTATCTATGAACTTTTAGAAGTTGGCGGAAACAAGGGTTTTGTATTTTCACCAAATCCTCCAACCGTTATACTAATGACGGGACTCCAAGGTTCAGGTAAGACAACAACTACGGGTAAACTTGCAACGTATTTAAAAAATAAGCAGAAAAAGGTTCTTATAGTTGCAGCCGACTTACAGCGTTTAGCCGCAGTTGAGCAACTTCGTCAGATTACTACACAAATAGAAGTTGAACTTTATGAAGATGAAGCGACTAAGAATCCAGTAGAAGTAGTAGAAGCTGCGCTTAAAAAAGCGAGTGCCGGAATTTATGATGTAGTGCTTATAGATACTGCCGGTCGTTTGGCTATAGATGATGAACTTATGGATGAGCTTGAAGCAGTTAAAAAAGTTGCTAATCCAAGTGAAATTTTTTATGTTGCAGATTCTTTAACAGGTCAGGATGCTGTTAGAACTGCTACTACTTTTAAAGAAAAAATTGGAATCGACGGTGTTATTCTTAGTAAATACGATGGTGATTCTAAGGGTGGTGTAGCCTTAGGTCTTTCATCTCAAGTAAAAGTTCCACTTCGTTTCATCGGTAGCGGTGAAAAGATGGAAGACTTGGAAGTCTTTATGCCAGAGCGTATTGCAAACCGTCTTATGGGTCTTGGTGATGTTGAGGGACTTGCTGAGAAAACAGCTGGTATCATAGATGAAAAACAAGCTAAGAAACTGACACAGAAGATAAAAAAGGGTAAATTCAACTTTAACGACTTTTTAGAGCAGATGGAATCTATGAAGAAGATGGGTTCTATGAAGTCACTTCTTGGTATGATGCCAGGTATGGGCAATATGGCTAGTGCTTTAAAAGACTTTGACTTAGAAAACTCAAGTGAGTTAAAAAACATAAAATCAATGGTTTCATCTATGACTAAAAAAGAAAGAGAAGACCCAGACTTGCTTAATAACTCTCGTAAATTAAGAATAGCGGCTGGTTGTGGACTTACTCAAGTTGAGATAAACCGTATGATAAAGCAGTTTAAAAATGCCGGTAAAATGGCTAAGAAATTTTCAGGCAAAAATGGGATGAAAGACCTTCAGGCAATGATGGGGCAAATGGGTGGCGCAGGCGCAATCCCTCGCTAAAAAGATAAAAATAGCAACGTATTTGCGGCGTTGCTTCTCTCGTCACGTACAATAGTACGCTTCCTCACTCAGCCCTTGCAACTACATTACTCTTTTTATTTTAGCATTGCCTTGAATATAAAGAATGTTTTGACTTTACTTTTAAGAAAAACTTCGCTATAATTCCGCCATCGTAATAACTTCTGAAATAATCCCTCTGTGATTAGAAGGTACTTTTTGTAAAAGTATACTACGCCAAATGGCGGTAAGAGGCACAATTAAATATGCTTATATTTTATTCTGCAAAAAAATACCCCACAAATTTAATTTTAATAGGAAAAACAAATGACAGTAATTAGACTTACTCGTATGGGAAGAAAAAAACAACCATTTTATCGTATAGCGGTAACAGATAGCCGTAAACGTAGAGATGGTGGTTGGATTGAGTTAATTGGACATTATAATCCAATGGTAGCTGAAAAAACTTTAGTAGTAGATAACGAAAGACTTGACTATTGGATAAGTACTGGTGCACAAATGAGTGACCGTGTTAAAAAGATTACTGGTCGTTAATCGTGATTTCTGAATTTGTCGCACAGTTTGCAAAACTTATTGCTTCATATCCTGATGATGTAAGAGTTGAAGTTAAAGAAGGCGATGAAGTTACTGAGATACTTCTTTTTGCCAATCAAGCTGACATTGGTAAGCTTATTGGCAAAGAGGGAAAGATGATTGGTTCGATTAAAACAGTTATCTCTGGTTGTAAAGCTAAAGATGGCGTTAGTTATCGTATTAATGTGGAAGCCGTGTAAATTCCTGTGACGAGCAAATTTTACGAAGTGAAATTTAGCCGAAACATATTAGAACTTACTCGGAAGCTATGTCAATCTTATAAGGACTAATCATCAAACAGTTTAAAGAACAACTTCTTCATATAGCAACTATCGGCAAAACAGTCGGTATACATGGCGATATGAAATTTCACATTAAATGTGATTTCCCCGAACAATTTAAAAATGGTGCAACTTTTTTTAGCAGTTTAAAACAAGATATTACTTTGAACGATGTTAACCTTGAAAGAGGAACAATAAAAGTAGCTGGAATCAACACTATTGAAGATGCAAAAAAATATACCAATGCAAAGCTATATACGACCAGAGAAGAGACTAGAAAGAATTGTCACCTTGATGATGGTGAGTATTTTTGGTTTGATATTGAAGATTGTGAAGTTTATGAAAATGGAAAACGCTTGGGTATAGTTCAAGAAGTTGAAAGAATAACTATCAGTAATTACCTGAGTATTAAAACTGATGAAAAGTTAGTTGAAGCTGGAAATGCTAAAAGCTTCTTAGTCCCTTTCGCCGAACCATTCAAAGTAGATGTAGATATAGATAAAAAAATCATCACCCTTAAAGGTGCAATGGATATTTTAGAAGCTTCATAATGACTTTTACTTTTGTAACTTTATTTAAAAATATTGTTGAAGGATATTTTACAGATTCAATTTTAAAACGTGCTATAGAAAAAGAGATATTGCATATTTCTTATTTAAATCCTAGAGACTTTAGTAATAATAAACACAATAAAGTTGATGATACTGCTGTTGGTGGTGGAGCAGGTATGGTTATGAATCCTCAACCGCTTTTTGATTCGTTAGACGAGTTGAAAAAACAAGACGAAGATGTTCATATAGTGTTTTTGACACCTGTTGCGAAACAATTTACACAAAATGATGCAAAAAGATTAGCCAAAAAGCCCCATATAGCTTTTGTGAGTGGAAGATATGAAGGAATTGATGAAAGAGTTATAGAAAAGTATGCTGATGAAGTGTTTTCTATAGGTGATTATATTTTAACAGGTGGTGAACTTGCTTCTTTGGTAATATGCGATGCAGTTTCAAGAAATGTAGATGGTGTATTGGGAAATAGTGATTCACTAACAATTGAAAGTTTTGAAACACCACTTTTAGAGGCACCATCTTTCTCTAAACCAAAAGAGTTTAAAAATATACAAGTCCCCTCAGAATATTTAAAGGGAAATCATAGTAAAATTCGCTCACTAAAATTAGCCCTGTCTGAATGTAAGACAAAATTTTTCAGACCAGACCAGCTAATCAAGCATAAAACGCAATCGCACTAGTGTGATGAGCTTCCTGCTTAAGGAAACCAAGTGTTAACGCAGATGGCGGAATTATTTTCGACATCGTATTAAATAAATGAAGGAAACCTTCATTTTATGAAATAAAATTAAGGAATTAGCTTATGAGAAATAAGTACATAGAAAACTTTGAAAAAGCACAAACAGCTGAGAAAAATATTCCAGATTTCCGTGCAGGTGATACTGTTCGTTTAGCAGTAACTATTAAAGAAGGTGACAAGACTCGTGTACAAAGTTACGAGGGTGTTTGTATAGCAAAAAGAGGTCAAGGTACTGGTCAAACTATTACAGTTCGCAAAATTGGTGCTAACGGTGTAGGTATTGAGAGAATTTTTCCAATCTATACTGATTCTATTAATGAAATAAAAGTTATTCGTCGCGGTCGTGTTCGTCGTGCTAAACTATTTTATTTACGTGATCTTGCTGGTAAAAAAGCTCGTATCAAAGAACTTAGAAGAAAGTAATTCTTCTAAGTTTATCCATAAACTTCTATACCCCGTAACAATCTTGTTACAAAACTTCAGTAATATTCAAATCTTAAAACTATCATTGTATAATTAGGTATATTTTATACAAATACACACGGGATCAGTATGAATTACTTAGATGACTTAAAAAGCATTGTTAAAATCAACTCTTATACAAAAAACAAAGCAGGGGTAGACGAGGTAGGTAAAGTATTTGATTCATGGTTAAGTAAACTTGGTTTTGATGTAAGCATCTATGAAAGAGAACTAATTGGAAACCATAGATACTATACAAGTAAATACGAAAAAGACCAAAAAAGACTATTGCTACTTGGTCATTTAGATACGGTTTTCCCTCCACAAAAGTTTGATGACTATACAGAAGATGAAGACTGGGTATACGGACCAGGTGTATGTGATATGAAGGGTGGAAACATAGTTGCACTTCAAGCTCTGCGTGAACTAAAAAAGCAGGATATAGAAATAAAGAATATAGATGTTTTATTTGTTAGTGATGAGGAAAGTGGAAGTGATGATTCTAAAACTTTAACTGCAATACTGGCAAAAAAATATGATTATTGTTTTGTTTATGAGGCGGCAGGAATTGAGATGGAGGTTGTTACAGCAAGAAAAGGTGTTGGAACTTTCTTCATAGACATTACCGGCAAAGCAGCTCACGCTGGAAATCATTATACAAATGGACACGATGCAAACTTAGAAGCATCATACAAACTACAAGAGTTGATAAGACTTACAGATATACAAAAAGGAACTACGGTAAATGTAGGTAAGATTGAAGGTGGTATAGGTGCAAATACTATTTCACCACATTCAAGTTTAGTCTTTGAACTAAGGTATAAACAAAGCAGTGAAAGAGATAGAGTATTGTTGGCTATTGAGAACATAGTTTCTAAATCTTACGTAGATGGTACTAGTGCAATACTAAGAGGCGGGATACAAAGAGATGTTATGCAAGAATCAAGTGATTCTTTAAATCTTATAAAAAATATAGAGAGTATAACAAAGTCCTCGTTAAAGCGTGAAGCACGTGGTGGAGTGAGTGATGCAAATATCGTCAGTTCGTGTGGAGTGGTGACTTTGGACGGGTTTGGTCCTTTTGGTGATGGTGATCATACTGTTCATGAAAGAGCAAGTAAATCAAGTTTTGAGAGTAGGATAAAGTTAAGTAAAAAACTTTTTACTTATTTTGTAAATAATCTAGAGTTTAAATAAGGAGTAGAGATGTCCAATAGAAAAGTTGGCTTATGGATGTATAAAAATGGTGGCGGTAAAGCTATTGAAAAAAAGATTGTTGAACAATTAAAAGAAAGAGAGATAGATACAAGCACTAATCTTGACCTTCGTTTTGCAAGAGCTTCTCAAGAAGGTATTATCTGCAATAACGTTGATATGCTGGAATTGGATTTATTCTTTTCATACAACGCAGGCGAACAAACAATTGCACAAACATATATGTACGAAACTCTAAGTAGATATATCCATACAGTTAACACATATGAAGCATTTTCTATATCTGAAGATAAGTTTAAAACAAATATAGCCTTATCCCTTGCCGGAGTGAACACATCTGAATTCTTTTTATGTCATAGAGAACAACCGGAATACATGGTTGAGAAGTTTAAGGAATGGAAAAAGTTAGTATTTAAGCCAGTAGATGGTTGGGGTGGTAACGGTATGACACTATTGGAGTCTCGTCAAAGTTTAAATACATTGATGCCTTTTTTGAATCAATCAGATATAAGACATATCTATTTGGAAAAGTTTATAGATAATGATTTTACCGACTATCGTATTGACCTTGTGGATGGTGAGTTTATTGCTTGTTATGGAAGAAAAGCAAGTGAAAGAGAATGGAGAACCAATATAACAAGTGGTGGAAGCGTAATGTTACGTGAACCAAATGATGAAATTATTGATATAGCAAAACAAGCAAGTAACGCACTTGGTATGGATATAGCCGGTGTTGACATCTTATATGATAGAAAAAGAGAAGAATATGTTGTTTTAGAGGTTAACGGTATACCAGCATTTGCAACACCAAAACAAGAAAAAATGGGTCTAGACTTTAATGATAAAAAAATTGAAAAAATAGTTGAATTAATAGATTCAAAAACAAAATATAAAGCATAGGAGAAATATATAATGAAACAAACAAACAAACTTCCGAAATTAGGTTTTTTATACCTTGATTACGTATTGAGATTTTTTGATTACAGTAACTTTAAAGGTTGGCCGGATAAAATTGAGGAAGTTACATACCATTGGAAAAATGATAAAACAAGATTTATAAATGAAGTTAGAAGAAAAAACATAGATGTGTTGGTTGGGAATATTCCTGCAACAGCTTATGAAACTTTTAAAGAAATAGCATCAGCACTTCCCAACGTGAGATTTGTACCATCTATTGAAACGCAATTTTCAAATAAATCTAAAGAAAATGTTACATTGTTTTGTGAAAAATATAATATACAAGCTCCTAAAACTATAATAACTTATGATGAAAAAGAAGCAGATAAGCATTTTAAAAACTGTCATTACCCTCAAATAGTAAAAAGAAGCTACGGAGCATCTAATTACGGTGGATATTATGTTCATAAAGTTGATGACTATAAAGAAGCAAAAGCTTTACTAGCAGAGAAAAAATATCAACCTGTCTATTCCCAAGATGGAATTCCTCTTAAAGATAGTGGAGACATTCGTGTAATGTTAATTGGACATAAACCAGTTTGTGCATTTTGGAGATATTCCGGTACAGGTGAATGGATAACAAATACTTCTCAAGGTGGAAGCATGAGTTATGAGAATGTACCTATGAGTGTACTTGAACTTGCAGTAAAAGCATCTAAGGCAGCAAAGGCTGAATATTGGGCTTGTGATATTGCAATTGATGAAAATACTGATGAACCTTATATCTTAGAATGTGCTACTGCATTTGCAGCTTTTCCCTATATTAGAGACTGGATAGGTCAATATATAATGTGGGATTTAAGTGGCGGAAGATTTAGACTTCCACATGTACCATTATACTCTTGGGAAGAGTTAGGGAAGATGGATCCTTCAGTTTTAAGAACTTTAAGACATCTATATTTTGCAAAATATGAGCCATCGGTTGACGGTGCTTACTGGTTGGCTGATAAGGGTAGTTTTGATATGGAGTTGACAGATGAATCATACCCAAGTGATGTTCCACTAAGAATAGAACCTCCTCTGAGTGAAGATAAACTTCCACAAATGTTAAAAGGTGAGATAGAAACTAAAGCTTCTGTTATACCAGCAGAAGATTTATTTCAATTAGAGAATGTTTCTTTAACCGAACTAATGACGTTACAAGGTATAGAAGAAGATGTGGCTATAAGAATAAAAGAGTTAATCGATAGTAAGTCAATTACAGATTTTGAAGATCTGGATAAATATAACGTGATAACAAAAAACCAGATAAGTCAATGGACAAAATCTTTTAAAAAATAATATATACACAAAGGCTATGAATTGAGACAACAATACAGTTCTTATGATGAATGCATTAATTTTTTTAATGATGCTCAAGAAAAATATCCTGATCTATTAAAAGTTGAGGCTATAGGTAAGACATGGGAAGATAGGGATATGATAGCTGTGAGTATTACTAAAAATGTAAGTACGCATAGTGAAAAACCGGCATTATTTTATACAGGTACTATTCATGCAAGAGAATGGATAGGAATTGAACTTTCTCTTTCATTTGCAAAATATATATTAGATCATATTGATTATGATCCACAATTGAATTCTATTTTAGACAGAACAACATTATATATGGTTCCATGTGCCAATCCGGATGGTTTTGAATACTCCAGAAACCATTTCTCTTTCTGGAGAAAAAACAGAAGAAAAAATGCAGATGGAAGTTTTGGTGTTGATTTAAATAGAAACTTCAGTGTAGGATTTACACCAAATAAGAATACATCCTCTAATGTTTATTCAGGTCCATCTGCATTTAGTGAACCTGAGACGTTAGCATTAAGAGATTTTTTCACATCACATGAAAATATTACAATTGCATTAGATTATCACTCACAAGGAAATGTTTTTTTTCCGGCACATAACTTTATTCATGAAGATTCTGAAGATGCAATTGACCTTAACCTTTTAGCCGGTAATATGGCTGAAGAAATTAAAAAAGAATCAAACCGTGAGTATGGTATACATATGGGTAAGCCACCTGTACACTTGATTTCTGGTAGTGGAAGAGAATTTTATTATTCAATGGGTGTTCTTTCTTTAGTTGCTGAAGTTGGAACAAGAAATATAAGTGATTATCAAGAAAATATGAGTCAACATATTGAAGAAAATATACCGGCTCTTATTTTTGCATTATCAGAAGTAAATAACTATAAGAAAGAAGAATCATTACCAAGAGTTGAAAATTTTCGTGCTACGAGCGTCAATGAAAAAGAAGTTGAACTACAATGGGACTATATGGAAGATGAAACATTGTATTACGAGATATACCGTTCTCCAAAAAAGAAAGGTTTTGCACAAGTATCAAATAGAATAGGAATGACAAAACTAAGAACATTTACAGACAAGAACTTAAAATCTGCAACAAATTATTTTTATTATATACGTGCTGTTTGTAAACAAAGAAATAAAAAATCAGCATATGGACAAAAAATAGGGATAAGGACTAATCCTGCTGAAAATATGTTTTCTAAAATTTTATATCCATTAGCAGATAAAGTAGGTTATGTAGGTGAAAAAACAGTAAAAAATAGTGATCATTTTGGAAATAATTCACTATTTGTTGGTGTAAGTGAAAATAAAGGTGAGTGCTTCGGTGTATGTTCATTTTCATTAAAAACAATTCCGCAAAATGCAGTAATAACTAGTGCCTCTATATCTTTTTACCCTATGAATAGAGTTTCAGTACAGGTAGAAAATTTTGGTGAATGGCGTGTAGGACAAATGGATGAACGAACAATTGACAGTGTTAGTGATTATGAGTCAATCAAAAATGCTAAGATGCTTAGCTATATAGACAGACCAACAACTTCTGCTCAATTGTCTCAGGGTGTATGGCGTACATATAAGTTTGCATCTGCGGAGATTGATATCCTTCAAGATAGTTTAAAGCGTCAAGAGGCATTTTTTAGAATGCAAGGTCCTTCATCTCTTCCTTTAGATAGAGCATCGCAGCTAATGCAGTGGGATATTGGATATGGAAAATTCAGTGGAGGTTTATCATATAGACCGAAGTTAGATATATCATATACGATTGATGAAGTTAAGATAGAACTTCAATCATCATATGAATTTACAGCTAGTAATGATAAGATGTTAGAGGATGAATTAGTTGTAGGCTTTGATAAAAATGGATTTATAGAATATGGATGTATGGAGTTTAACTTATCGCAGTTACCACAGATGGATAATACAGTTATATCATCAGCGTACTTAGAGCTAGATGCATGTAATATTGAAACATATCATAATATACGCTTTCATGTGGAGTTAATAGTTCCTCTAGAGGGTGATAAAAATTATGAAAACATAAATAATAGAGAAATTGTTGAACGTGTAGGTTATGATGTAAGTGTAGCCGATATTAAGATGGATTCAAAGCAACGCTTTGTTTTTGACAGGCATACTATAAATGAGATTGTTGGTACGACACAAAATGATGAAAATATAACTTTTGTAATCTCGGCATCTTCTAGAAAACTATTTTCAACATCCCAGAATGTAAGATGGATGGATAAAAAGAGGATAAAGAGACCTGCACTAGTCATTAACTATATCAAAAAAAGAAGAAACCCACCAGAAAAGGTAAGTAACCTTAGATATAAAGTTGAAAATGGTATGATTAGACTGGATTGGGATAATGAAAATGATGAATTTAAAGGTGTTATAGTTGTAAAAGATTCATTTAAAGTACCATGTTCTCCATATGATGGGCAAAAATTATATGGTGGAACAGACTCTTATACATATGATAGTTTTGGTGACAAAGATGTGCATAAATATTATGCGGTATTCTCATATGACAATGTTCCAAACTTTTCAGAACCTACAATACTTGAAATAAACCCCGAAGAATAGATATATTTATATCTATTCTTTTACCTTTTTAAAAATCTTTATTTAAACCTCGTTATATTAAGAAAGCTCTAAGCAACACTTGTCTATAATTCCCGTCCACAAACACAGAGACCATATGTTTTGGCTCAGTAATTAGATTTACGGGATTGTTTGAGATCATTGAAAACTAAGCAAGTAAACAGAATAAATAACTAATAACGAATTAG
>Ga0316206_1000273_pt1 | contig 82697 bp, 77 predicted proteins | sample 6monthpyrite_MG_FD_204942 | JGI IMG/M metagenome (GOLD analysis project Ga0316206, IMG submission 204942) | Microbial mat bacterial communities from mineral coupon in-situ incubated in ocean water Damariscotta River, Maine, United States -... | ecosystem: Environmental > Aquatic > Marine >...
GGCGCTGAGCGTGCTGCTCAATGTGCTCTTCTCGAATGCGGGTGTGCTTCCTGGGCTTGTCGGGGGGACGCTCGGTCTTGTCGGTGCGAATCTATTGCTGCCATCGTTTGCGATGGGCGGATCGTTGGTGTGGATTGTGCTGGCGACGATTGTGGGGTTGCTCGTGACCTGCGATCGATATGTGTGGGAAGTGCCGATGGCGGTGTGGGGGTGGCTGCGTGAGCGGGTGCTGCCGATACTCGGGGTGAGCACGCTCAAGGCGGGGGCGATTGTCGGATCATCAGCGGTGCGTGCCAACGCGGGTGCGGATATGGCGAGCGAGCGCGGCCGCAAGGCTGGCGGGGGTGTGCTGGCGGGTCTTCGTTCGATGATCTCGAAGAAGGACAAGCCGGTGCTGGTGCGGGTGAACGATATTGACGAGGAGATGGTCGAGGTCAAACCGATCGCCAGCGGTCTGAGCAGGGAAGAAGAGATCGCGGCCCGGCGCAAGGCCAAGCCCAAGCGGACGGTCAAGCCGGTGCCTCAACCGATTGACGAAGATGGGCTTGAGGATGATGCGCCCGGTGCACCGCAGGTGTTCTCGCAGGACGATCTCCGTGAGAAGATCGCCAAGCTCCCCGTGCGGTTTGCGCAAGAGAACAAGGAGATGGCGACGGACGAGGACCTCGCCGAGTTCCAGGATGTGCAGTCACTCGAGGGGTATAAGTTCCCGACGATGGAGTTGTTGGAAGAGCCTGAGCTTGGATTCAATGAGAAGCTCGAATCGTTGGTCCGCGGGCAGGCCGAGGCGCTCGAGCATGCGCTCCAGCAATATAAGATCAATGGCGAGGTGGTGGATATTGAATCCGGGCCTGCGATCACTATTTATCATATTCGTTTAGCGCCCGGAACAAAGGTGGCGCAGATCAACGCGATCGAAAGCGATCTGGCTCGCTCGCTCAAGGCGGTCAATATCCGGGTGGTGGCCAATATCGTCGGGCGCGACACGATCGGGATCGAGGTGCCCAATCCGACGAAGGAGCGGGTGCGGCTCAAGGAGTTGATGAGCAATCGTGCGTTGTTTGAGGATATGAAGCTGCCGATGTTCCTTGGGAAGGATGCAGCGGGTGAGCCTTTGATATCTGATCTCACGAAGATGCCTCATATGCTGATCGCGGGGACGACGGGGTCTGGCAAATCGGTGTGCATGAACACGATCATTATGAGTTTCTTGTATACGAAGAAGCCCAATGAGCTCAAGCTGATCCTAGTCGATCCCAAGATGGTCGAGATGAGCCAGTTCAAGGACATCCCGCACCTGATGTGTCCGGTGGTGACCGAGATGCCTAAGGCTGCGGCGATACTCGAATGGGCGATGACGAAGATGGACGAGCGGTATGAGCTCCTCGCCAAGGCGGGGTGCCGGGATATCGCGGGGTATAACGAGTTGGAATGGGATGAGCTCAAGGAGCGGCTCAACATCCAGAGCGAGGAGCAGGCGGCGCGGGTGCCCAAGCAACTGCCGTATATGGTGTTCATTATTGATGAGCTCGCGGATCTGATGATGACGACCAAGGAGGTTGAGGGGTCGATTATTCGGATTGCGCAGAAGGCGCGTGCGGTGGGGATTCATCTGATTCTGGCGACGCAGCGGCCGCAGGCCAATGTGGTCACGGGGCTCATCAAGTCGAATATGCCTTGTCGGATTGCGTTCAAGGTGGCATCGGGGATGGACTCGCGGATCGTGCTCGATCAGAAGGGCGGGGAGTTGTTGTTGGGTCAGGGCGATATGTTGCATCTCTCGCCGACGAGCCATGAACTGAGCCGGGCTCAGGGAACGCTTGTGGATGATAAGGAGATCCGCAGGGTGGTGCGGTTCCTCAAGGACATCGCTGCCCCGAGCTTCGAGCGATCGCTGATGCAGGTCAAGGGCGGGATGGGCTCTGATGAAGAACGGATGTATCTCTCGGAGAACAACTCGTCGGCTTCGCTGCAGGCTGCGGAAGAGGACCCGATGTTCGATCGCGCGGTGGAGATCGTGCTTGAGACGAAGCGCGGGAGCGTGTCGTTGTTGCAGCGTCGGTTGGCGATCGGGTATACGCGGGCGAGTCGATTGATTGATTTGATGGGCATCGCGGGGATTTTGTCGGACCATAAGGGTTCGGTGGCGCGCGATGTGATGATCTCGATCGAAGAGTGGGACGCGATGAAGGATCTGGTGGCGGACGATGCACGCAAGGCGAGCATGCCAGATCCGGAAGATCCGCATCAGGAGATGATGTTTGAGACCGAAGATCAAGAAGCAGCCGAAATTGAGGAAGAAGCCCCGTTCGACGATGATGAGTCGGTCGCGGTCGAGGTGGTGGGTACGCTGGTGGAGGACGAGGAGATCGAAGAGGAAGAGGAGTTGGAGGATGAATATGAAGATGGAGAAGAAGAGGAAGATGCCCAAGAGGTCGATGAAGTAGACGAGGGAGAGGAGGACGAAGAAGAGGTTGAATACGAGTATGTCGATGAGGACGGGAACCCGATCGACCCGGCGGATCTCGACGAGGATGAGTATGAACTCGAGGACGACGCGGAGGCGGATGAGGAGGACGAGGAAGAAGACGAGTACGAGGAGGATGAGGCTGAGGAGGAGCACTCAGATTCTGAGGAATCCGTAGCCTGAGGGAGCTTGGATTGACAACTCTTTGAAATGGCACCCTGGTTTTCGGATTGGGGTGTTTTTCATGGCAATCTGGGGTGGGTGGGGCAATATTGGATGAATTGTGGATGGTTCATCGAGATGTAGTGAAACTTTCGATTGGTGAGCCCGAACAACCTACGATGAGACCACGCCCGCGCCGATGCGGGCCTCAATCGCACATCGAAAGGACACACCCCATGCAGGCTCGTGCACAGAATACGAACAATACACAGCGGACACTCGGATTTTTCCTCGTCGCGGGGCTGGCAGTGCTGCCGGCGCTGGCGGGCACCCCAGAGGTGCTCGGGCATGTGCCCGCTGACGCGCAGTTCGTGATGGTTGTGCCCGATCTGGGCGAACTGCTCGATGACATCAACGCGATCAACACGCTGATGGGCGATCAGGGCGAGCCGATGGTGATGATGGTGACCTCGATGATCCGGGGGATGCCGGGGATTAATCTTGGTGGCTCGATGGCGGTGGTGATGAGCTTTGAAGAGGGCGACGAGGAGCCCGAGGGCGTGGCGTTGGTCCCGGTCGCAGACTTTGGCGCGTTGGCCCAGGGGCAGACCGCAGAGAACGGTGTGATCGAGTTGCCGATGGGCGGCGATGTGATGTATCTCCGCAACGCCGGCGACGGATACGCGGTCCTAGGCGACAACGATGATCTCGTCCGCGACTACGACGCATCGGGCGGGCATCTCAAGGCCCACACGGCGACGCTGGGCAACTCGGGGGGGCAGATCGCCGACGGGAATGATCTCTTTGTGTATGTCAACTTTGAAGGGTTCAGCGAGATGATCGCCCAGGGGATGCAGGAGCTTGAGGATCAGGGCGAGATGGTCGAGATGATGGGCGGGGCCGAGGCGGTCGCCGGGTACGACGCGTTTGTCAATATCGCCCAGACGGTGGTCAATGACGGCAGCTCGTTCGCGATGGGGATCAACTTTGACCAGGCGAGCGGCGTCTCATTTGATGTGGGGCTCCAGTTCAAGGACGACTCGAGCTCGGCTTCGTTCCTCCAGAACAAGGGCAATGCGGGCAAGTATTTCAATAATGTGCCCGCGATGGACTACTTCTTCGCCTCGGCGTTCGACCTCTCGGGCGATGGGATCCAGAAGCTCATCGGCGGGGGCATCGAGATGATCGAGAAGTTTGATACCACCGGGATGATGAAGGGGATGAACCTCGGTGCGCTCTCGAGCGGGCTCAAGGGCGGCATCGAGGTGATGGGGGCTTCGGACAATGTGATGGGCGGGCTTTTGAGCAATACCGTCTATTACATGGAGGTCGACAACGCCGACGGGTATATCGATGCGATCCAGCAGATGTACGCGGGGATCAACGAGGGGATGGGCGAGTTGGCTGATGCGGGGATCTCGATCGACGCAACGATGGACGAAGAGCCGACCGAGATCAACGGCGTCGATGCCTACGGGTTCAACTTCGCGATGGATCTCTCGGGGCTCAATGATATGGCGGGCGGCATGGGCGGCCCGAACCCGGCGATGTTCATGGGGATGATCTTTGGTCCTGACGGCGGCCCGAGCGGGTATCTGGCCAAGGCGGGCGACGGGATCGTGACCACCATGTCCAAGGACGCGGAGTTCTTCTCGATGGTTGCTTCGGCGGCCAACGGCGAGAACACCATGGCGGGCAATGCCTCGATCGCGACCACCGCGGCGATGCTGCCCAAGAACCGGATTATGGAGACTTATATCGGTGCGGACCACTTGGTCAACACCGCCGGTCCGATGCTGATGATGTTCGGGGTGATCCCCGAGTTCGAGCCACTCGATGCGCTGCCTCCGATCGGGATGGGGTGCACAGCCGACGGCGGCGGATTCCTCTTCCGCACGGTCCTGCCGATGAACACCATCGGATCGATCATGGAACTGATCCCCGAAGAGGCGTACGGCGAGGGGGGCGATGACGAGAACATGGACTTCTGAGCCGGTCGATGACTTGATCGGGGGCTTGGGCGGGCATCCAATCTGATGATGGACCCCACGCCAAGCGACAACCCGATCCGAACAAGCGTGACCGAACCCATCTGGAAAATCACACCCGAGCGGGCGATCAGTGTTGATCGCCCGCTTTGTATTGGTGTTCTCAACATCACGCCGGATTCGTTTTCGGATGGGGGCGAGCTTAGCTCAGTCGGCTCGGCGGTTGATCGGGCGCGGGTGATGGTTGATGAGGGGGCCGACGGGCTTGATATCGGGGGGGAGTCAACGCGCCCCGGGGCGGTGCGGGTCGATGAGGACGAGCAGATTCGGCGGGTGGTGCCTGTGATCGAGGCGATCCGCTCTGCGGGGTTCAGGGTGCCCATCACGATCGACACGACCAGCGCATCGGTGGCGTCGGCGGCCCTCGATGCGGGGGCGGATGCGATCAACGATGTCTCGGCGGGCACAGATGATGGCTCGATGCTCGGATTGGCGGGCGAGCGGGGGTGTGGGGTGATCCTCATGCACCGGGCGATGCTGCCCGAGAACGATCGGTACTCGGATCAATATGTCGAGCGTCCGATCGGAGGCTCGGTGGTCGAGCATGTGGTTGCGGCGCTCGGCGCCCGTCGGGATGCAGCGATCGTTGCAGGGGTTGAGCCGCGGTGTATTGTGCTCGATCCGGGGTTGGGTTTCGGCAAGGATGTGGGGCAGAATCTCGCGTTGATCCGGCGAACAGATCTGCTTGTTGGGCTTGGGCACCCGGTTCTGAGCGGGCTGAGCCGAAAGAGCTTTGTTGGGCGGGTAAGCATCGGGGGCGAGTCGTTGCCAAGAGATCGTTTGGCGGGGACGCTGGCGTTGTCGGTGCTGCATCTTGGGTATGGGGCGAGATTGTTCAGGGTGCACGATGTGGGGGCGCATCGGCGGGCGCTCGATGCGGCATGGGCATGTATTTCGGGTTGAATTGCCCGAGAAAATATGGATATTGGGTCGGGATTGACGGGGTTGAGCCCTACCATCGGGTCAGGAGAAATCGTGCATTGCTGTGCCGAGGGCACGGATGACGATTTTCAGGATGATGCGAAAGGATCTACTTTTATGGCCAGTGCGAATGTGATGGAGTTCACCGACAGCAACTTTGAGAACGAGGTGCTTGGTGCGGATAAGCCCGTGCTTGTGGATTTCTGGGCCGAGTGGTGCATGCCTTGCAAGATTTTGGCACCGACCATCGATGATGTCGCCAACGAGCACACGGGCAAGGTGAAGGTCGGCAAGGTCGATACGGATGCCAACCGCGAGGTTTCGGTGAAGTACGGCATTAGCGCGATCCCGACGGTGATCATCTTCAAGGGCGGCGAGGTCGCCAAGAAGTTTGTCGGGCTGACCAAGAAAGAAGATATCGATGCGGCGCTCGCGGAGCTGAGCTGAGTCGCGAGCGATGCTCTACCGGGGTAGATCATGCCCCATCACTGACCACGAATCGAGAACACTCATGAGTACAGATTCAACCACCACCCGTCCACTGCGTTGCGGGGCTGTCGGCGTTGGGAGAATGGGCCAGCACCATGCGCGGGTCTACGCCGAGATGGATGGCGTCGAGCTTGTCGGCGTTGTGGACGCCAACATCGATCGGGCCAACGAGATCGCGGCCAAGTTTGGGTGCAAGGCGTTTGCTTCCGAGGAGGAGCTTCTCAACGCGGGCGTCGAGGCGGTTTCAATCGCGGTGCCCACGACTTTTCATCTCAAGAGCGCAACGCCGTTTCTCAAGGCCGGCGTGGCGTGCCTGATCGAAAAGCCGCTGGCTCAGGGCGGGGCCGAAGCGCAGAAGATCAAGGAGCTCGCCGAGGCGCACGACGCGTGCCTGATGGTCGGGCATATCGAGCGATTCAATCCGATCATGCGTGCGATGCAGAACGCGACCGAGGGCAATGGCGAGCCGATCACCCCGCGGTTTATTGATGTACATCGCGTGTCGCCGATGACCTTCCGCTCGATGGATATCGGGGTGGTGATGGACATGATGATCCACGATCTCGATGTGGTGCTGATGCTGATGGGCGGGCGCGAGCCCGACGAGGTGCAGGCGTCGGGCGTAGCGGTGATCTCGGAGTTCGAGGATCTGTGCAACGCTCGGCTGGTCTGGAATCTCGATGAAGCGATCGGCGGCGGGCAGTGCGTGGCGACCATTACCGCGTCGCGATTGGCGATGAAAACCGAACGCGTCACCCGGATCACGGGCGAGAACGGGTATATCAAGATTGATTATGCGTCCAAAACCGGGACGATGATCCGGCGGACCGCCAATGAGATCCAGATGCGTGAGGTGCGTGAGCAGCTCCGCTCGGGGGCGGATCTGACGGACATGGACTGGATGGATCTGGTGAACATCGAGCCGCTCGAGATCGACAACGGCGAGCCGATCGTCAAGGAGATCGAGGCGTTTCTTGACGCGGTGCGGACAGGGAATCAGCCCGCGATCAACGCCGAGGCGGGGTTCGCCAATGTGCAGACCGCCGAGCGGATCGTCGAGGCGATCGCGGTTTCGGTGGGGTCCAAGGCAACCGCCGTGATTTCTTAGCCTGTTTTTAATTTCTATGAAACACTCTTCCATGAACAGAAACCCCGCCGCCCTTCGAGACGAACCGTCGCTTCGGGGGGCTGCTACGCTAGACTTGAAGACAAGCCTTGCTTGAGCAGGGCGTTTGTATTACGATGCGGAGTGTACATCGCACCGTTTAATGGTCCCGCAGAGTGGACCCGATGAGTGGATCCCGAAATGGATATGTCTGATATGACCGACACGAGTGAACAGAGCCAGCAACCAACAACCCCTCCTGCCAACGAGCCCGCTGCAAAGCCGGTCGATCAACCGGCCGAACAGCAAGTCCCGCAACCGGTCCCGCAACCGGTCACTGCCCCCGCACCGGCACCGGTGACCGCGGCGCCCGACAAGCAGGAGACACCCAAGCTCGATGCGCAGACCAACGCCGAGATCGAGGCAGCGATGTCCGAACTCGACGCGTTGCACGCCGGCGACGACCCCGCCCACGGTGCGAGCAGCATCCGCGGGCCACGGGTTGTCCGTGGCGGACGCGAGCATCGCACGGGGCTGGTGGTCTCGGTTGGCGCGTCTGATGTGTTTATCGAGTTTGGACCCAAAGAACTCGGCGTTGTTGAGATCACGCAGTTCAAAGAAGAGAAGCCCAAGGTCGGCGAGTCGCTCGAGGTCGCGGTGCAGCGCTATGACAGCGCCGAGTCGCTCTATATCTGTGCGCTCCCGGGTTCAGTGGTCAAGGCCGACTGGGAGATGCTCGTGCAGGGTCAGGTGGTCGAGGCGCGGGTGACGGGGACGAACAAGGGCGGGCTCGAGCTTGAGATCGCGGGGCATCGTGCGTTCATGCCGGCGTCGCAGGTTGATATCAATCATGTCGCGGACCTGTCGGTGTTCGTCGGCGAGAAGATGGCGTGCGAGGTCCAACGGATCGATCGTCGTGGCAACGGCAACATCCTGCTCTCTCGTCGCGACATCATCGCCAAAGATCGCGCCAAAGCAGCTGAGGGGCTCAAAGAAGCGCTCAAAGAGGGCGATACCGTCGAGGGGATCGTCCGCAAGATCATGGACTTCGGCGCATTCGTCGATCTCGGCGGCGTTGATGGGCTGATCCATCTCAACGATCTGACATACGATCGCGTGGGGCACGGGGCCAAGGCGGTCGCCAAGTTCGTCACCGAAGGACAAAAGATCAGGGTGCAGATCCTCAAGCTCGACTGGGACGCCAACCGCATCGGGCTCGGGCTCAAGCAGCTCAGCGCTGATCCGTTCACGGCCGTCTCTGGCGAGGTGGTCGAGGGGGCCGAGATCACCGGCAAGGTGACCAAGATCATGGACTTTGGGGCGTTCGTTGAGGTCGCGCCGGGCGTCGAGGGCTTGGTGCATATCTCGGAGCTTGAGTGGCGCCGCGTCAACGATGTCAACGAGGTGCTCAAAGAGAACGAGGTCGTGCAGGTCAAGGTGCTCAAGGTCGACCCCGACGATCGCAAGGTCTCGCTGTCGATCAAGCAGCTCAAGGAACGCCCCCAGCAAGCCGGCGGCGGCGGTCGCGGACGCGGCGGCAAGGGCGGTCGCGGTCGCGACGATCGCAGCGCCGAGGAGATCCTCAAAGAAACCCCCGAGCTTCGCAGGTTGCGCGAGCAGGCCAAGAAGCAGAAGCCCAAGAGCGGCGGCGGGCTCGGCAGCGCCGGCGGGATGGGCATGGGGCTTGGCGATCTAAAGCTCTGAGTCGCAGAGTACGAATCAACTCATTCCATCCGCCCGCGCATTCGTGGGCGGTTTTTTTGAATGGGTATACTTGTGCAGATGAATGATGTGCATCCTGATGTTGTGGCCGGTGAGCCGATTCCGGAGATCGAGCCGAGGGTTGATCGTGAACTCTTGGAAATGATGAGCATTGCCAACCGCAGAGGGCGCTGGTTCTGGGTGGGCACGGTCGGAATGGCGATGTTCTTTGGGTATTTTCATTTTCGGATGTGGATTGCCTTCACAAGCGGCATCATTTTGCTCATGTTCTGGGGATATTCGATGCGCCGGCTCAGGAAGTACTGGCGGGGAAAACGGATGGCGGGCGAGATCGGCAACTGGTTGAGCTGGAGTGTGCCGATCCGGATAAACATCGAATATATGGTCTATACGGTTTCGGTTGTGATGATCTTCGTTGTGTTGACATCGGCTCAGGAAGGTGCCTCGGGGCTGTTCCGGAATCTTGGTCTGATTCTGCTCTTTGGTGGGGGTACGAGTGTGTATCTCGGGCGGGTAGCCCGTCAGCCGGGACAGATCTGCTGTAGATGGTGCGAGTATCCGCTGGTGGGGTTGAGTTTGCCATGTGCATGCCCGGAGTGCGGCAAGGAGTTGCTCGATGGATATTCGACAACGGATCGACCGCGGGTGCGCTGCCGGTGGTTTTTGTGGGGCGGACTGGTCTCGGCGGTCTTCGGCCTGATGGTGATGTACGCGAGCATCTTTCGCCCGGGTTTCATGTACGGACCGGTGCCGAGGGGGGTGCTGCTGAGGATGGCGACGACTGATCGTTCTGCGTTCGATCGGCTGATGCTCACGCCCATGACCGTTGACGAGGAGCAGCGTCTGATCGATGCGATGGTCGCTAACCACAACACAACCGACTCATACAAATCGTCGTTTGCACAAGGACAGTGGATCTCTCAGCAGATATTGGGCGGGCGACTGAGCGAGGCACAACTCGAATCGGTTTTTCAAAAAACCCGCGAGATCGTGATCGATGCGCCTTCTTCTGTGAAGGTTGGCGCACCCATTGAACTCAGACTCAAAGCCGACTATGTGCGGCTTCCTTCCTTTGGGGTCACGCCTGGGTATTACTTCCGGGGATTTGTCGTTGACGATGAATCTTCGGCTCAAGGCGGGGATAGCCAGCCCCACTTCCGGCTCTATCTCACCCAAAGTGAGTACCGCGCCAAATCGGATGTACCCAAGCACACTTGGACACCATTAACCGCTGGCACATACACCATCCATGCCCGAGTTGTACTGGCACTTTTCCCCGGTGGTGGGAAGGCTACAAATGTCCCTATCGATTGGTCAAAGCCGGCGGACTCGATGTTCGGGATGACTCCGATCTGGTCTCATGTGGTCGATCTCGAAAAGACGATCGAAGTCGAGCCCTGATCTGGTTTGATTGGAAAAGACTTTGAATCTGGGTTGAGAAATCGACTTGCATTGAGAATCATTCTCAATAATGGAATACCTCCACTACATCCCGATCGCGACGACGCTCATCTCCATTCTCTTTGTCATCACCCTGCTCCATCGCGCCAAGGGGCGGGGGTATCCGGCTCATCTGGTGTGGTGGGCGTTTGGGGTGTTCTTCTATGGGCTCGGGACAGCGATCGAGTCGACGATTACGCTTCATGGGAACACGCTGTTTTTGAATCGGTTGTGGTACTGGGCGGGGGCGATTCTGGGGGCGTATCCGCTGGCGACGGGGTCGGTGTATCTGCTGCACAAGCGGAAAGTGGCGAATATATTGACCGGGGTTTCGTTGGTGGTGGTGATCGCGGGGACGGTGGGGGTGTTATTGACGCCTTTGAATGCGGAGTTGCTCAATCCGGTCAAGCCCGATGGGAACATCATCGCGTGGACCTGGATCCGGTTTCCGGTGACGCCGGTGATTAATACATATGCTGCGATTTTCCTCATCGGCGGTGCGATCCAGTCGAGCTTCAAGTTCTTCGAGACCCCGGAGCTTCGCCGGCGGGCGTATGGGACGGGGTTGATCGCGTTGGGGGCCATCTTGCCGGGCATCGGCGGGACGATGGCCAAGGTTGGGGTGGAGGGATCAATGGAGGCGCAGGGAATCGTCGAAGCGCTCTATATCGGTGAGTTTTTGGGGATCACCCTGATCTGGTGGGGGTATGAACTCTGCACCAGTGCGCCTCGGCCCATCGAGGGGTACGCCGGGATTGTTGAACCGGATTTGGGCGGTACCGATGAGGGCGGCACAGATCAGGACAGCACGATTCAGGGCTCTGCATTGGAATAGATCTCCGCGGCTCGCGATTGTCCTCTCGAATAACCCCCCAATTCGGACGGTCCGTACCCGGATCGTCAAAGGAGAAATCACATGCTCTCTGCCATCGCAGCCGCGCTCATCGCGGGCGTATCGTTTTTTACTCTGGTCCCCACCGTCGATGCATCGCACGATTTGGGCGCAGAAAGACCGCTTGTCGAGTCGTATGCGCCGACGGTGACCGAATCGGGGTCGATGTGGAAGAAGGGGACCTACGCGGTTGATGGCGCGTTCCGATTTGAGCAGCGCGACGACGGGACTTATCTGGTCGTCGAGTCTGATTTCAAAACCAAGAAGGGCCCGGATCTCAAGTTTGTGCTCTCGCCGACGGATTACACAAGCGTCAAAGCGAAGACCGCGCTCAAGGGCGGGGTGATCGTGGGCAAGCTCAAGAGCTTCAGCGGGGCCCAAGAGTTCAAGCTCCCGGCGGGGACGAATGTCGGATCATTCAAGTCGCTGCTGGTGCACTGTGAAGCCAAAGCCAAGCTCTGGGGATCGGCCCCGATCAACGCGGGCGAGTTGATCAAGCACGGTTCGAGCTGGATGAAGAAATCGAGCAAGATCAGCGGGCACTGGGAGATCGCCAAGACCGACGCGGGGCTGGTGCTTCGGCTGGGGAGTGATTTTAAGACCAAGAAGATGCCTGATCTGTTGTTGATTCTTTCGCCGATGGATATGAAGCAGGTGACGGGCAAGAACGCGGCATCGGGCGGGACCAAGTTCGCCACGCTCGTCACCACCAAGGGGCAGAGCGAGTACCTCATCAAGGGCGTGGATTCACTCAAGGGGTTCAAGTCGCTGGTGATCCACTGCGAGGAGTATTCCAAGTGCTGGGGCGGGGCGGCACTCGATTGATTTAAAGCATCATTCCAGACTGATTCAAACACGGGCATCTGCCCGTGTATTTTAGATGCCGGTGGATCCGAACCCGTTGGAGCCGCGAGCGGTGTCGTCGAGTTCGTCGACGACACGGATGGTGGCGTGGGCGACGGGGGCGATGACGAGCTGGGCGATTCGATCGTGGTGGGCGATGGTGTAGGGTTCTTTGGAGAGGTTGATCAAGGCGATGAACATCTCGCCTCGATAGTCGGCGTCGATGGTGCCCGGGGCGTTGGGCAGCGAGATCCCGAACCTGGTCGAGAGCCCCGAGCGCGGACGGACTTGGCCCTCGTAGCCGATGGGGATCGCGCAGGCGTACCCGAGGGGGATCTTGACGATCTCGCCGGGCTCGATGGTGACGGCTTGAGGCATGTCGTGGCGTGGGAGACACGCGGCGAGATCAAGCCCGGCGGCGTGGTCGGATTTATAGGCTGGGAGAACGGCTCGCTCGTCGAGGAGTTTGATGCGGAGCATCGCGGCGGAGACGCGCCCGCCGCCGGGGACTTTGTATTCGGCGATGAAGTCGGTTGGAGCGGCGGAGAGGGTCGTTGGGCTTGCTGTGCGAGCGGGCGTGGTGGTCATGGTGCAATGATAATGCGATCCGGGTCGGATTTCAGTGGGTTCGGTGGGATATTCGGTATTGAGGTGGGCTCGCAAGAGCGGGGATCACCCGGCGGCGATGTTGGCTTCGATCGGGCCGATGAAGGCGAGGTCTTCGTCGGAGAGGTTTCGGCGGAGATCATCGAGCACGCGGTTGAACGAGTCGATCAGGCGACGGGTCGAGGCGATGGCGTTGTCCATCGAGCTTTTGCCGGTGACTTGTTTGACCAGATCGGGTTGATGGATCTGGGCGAGATTTTTTTCGGAGATGGCTTTGGCGTCGAGGAGCGAGTTGAGAAGTGTGAGTGCTTCGTCGCGGCGCTTGGTGGTGTCGGTAAGCATTCGTTGCTTGGTGGTTTCTGGCATGTCGGCTTCCTTTGCCTATCTCTATCGGCTGATTCCGTGTGTGCGATCATCAACGCGTCGATGTGAACCGGTTTCCGTGTCCCATTATTCTCGCATTCTTTATACGCCGGGTCAACTCGGATGGTTGAGCAGTTGTGGTGGAATGGATGGATTGGAGCGGCAAATGCGGGGATGGCGGGAGATTTTGTCCCATATCCGGGCGAAAATGATCTCGGCGGCTATTCGTCGTCTTCTTTGGTGGCGGTGAGAGTTTGTGCTTTGTTCGAGCGTTTGGAGAGAAATCCGAGTTGGACCATCAACCCAACGAAGGTGAGGATGATCCAGATCCCGGCCCAGACCATCGCGTTTTGGTCGAGGAACTGTGGGCGTTGCCCGGTGCGTGCGGTGAGCAGGGCACTCGACGAGGCGATGACGGCGGCCGAACCGAACAGACTTGTCACGAGGGCGGTGGTGCGCTTGGGCATGACGACGCCGACGAGGAGCCCGAAGGCGAGCCCGGCGAATCCGGCGCTCAGGGCGATGAGTTTGTCGCGGGCGGGGCGCTCGTCGAGTTCTGCTTTGATCGTGGCGAGCATCTGATCGATGAACTCTTTGGAACGGGTGGCCGCGTCTTTGAGCTGTTGTTTGGTCTCGTCGTCGAGGACCTTGTTGTCTTGGTCGATGAGGTCCACGGATCGCTCGGCGGCTTCTCTTGTGATCTCATCGTTGAGCGAGGTCGCGATCCCGGCGACGGATTCGCCCGTGTCAATGAGCGCCGATTCGGTATCGCTCGGGGGCTCGGAGCCGACGGTGGGGTTGAAGTGGAGGAAGATCATCGCCCCGAGCACGCCGGCGGCGGCAAAGGCGAGGGCGGAGGTCATGGCGATAACGAGCCGGAACATGGCCAATGAGACGAGCGAGCCGAGGATCCCGCCGGCGATGAGCCCGGTGACGCCTGGGGTGAGGGTGATCCCACCCGGGGCGAAGGTGGGGAGCCCGGTGAGCGGGAGGATGGTTGTGCCGACGAATGCGCCGATGGCAAGCCCGAAGAGGAAGAAGACTGGCTTGATGACGCGGGCGCCGACGAGCCAGAGCAGCAGGGCCCCCATGAGCGCGACGCCGAGCGGGACGGACCCGCCTTCGGGGAGGATCTGGCCTGCGGATTGAGCGAGGACGAGGGTTGAGTTGATGGTGTGCATAACGGTGTATTGTTGGGATGCTGGCGGGTTGATTTCGGTGGTTGCGGGGGAAACTTCGTGTTTGCTCTTTGTTCCAACGCACGATGGGCGTGTATAGAACTTCCTATCGGACAATCGCGGCGATACTGGCGAATGGGATTCACCTTTGTGGCCAGTTTGGGCGATATCCTCACGGTATGGCTGAAAATCGATCGAATCCAAACGAATCTGAAGCGCCCAAGAGCGAGAGCACGCAGGCATCGGCGGAGCTGGCATTGTTTCGTGGGCAAATTGATGCGCTCGACACCAAGCTGGTGGACCTGCTTAACGAGCGGGCCAAGCTCGTCGTCGGGGTGGGTCAGCTCAAGCGTGGGTCGAAGACGCCGATCTATGCGCCGCATCGAGAGGCGCAGGTGCTCGCCAAGGCGCTGGGGCGCAATGATGGGCCGCTGCCGGATCGGACGATCGAGGGGGTGTATCGGGAGCTGATGTCCGGAAGCTTTGCGCTCGAGCATCCGCTGCGGATCGGGTTCCTCGGCCCGCCCGGGTCGTACTCGCACCAGGCATCGGTCAAACAGTTCGGCTCTTCGGTAGATTACGAGGATCTCCAACTCATCGGCGGGGTGTTCACCGAGGTGCGTCGCGGGCATGTCAACTATGGATTGGTCCCGATCGAGAACTCGATCGGGGGCGGGATCACCGAGACGCTCGATGCGCTGGCAAGAAACGCGGGACAGGTATGGGTGTACGCCGAGGCGCAGATCGCGATCAAGCATATGCTCTTGACCAACTGCAAGCCCGCAGCGGTGCGCCGGATTCATTCCAAGCCCGAGGTGTTTGCCCAGTGCCGAAACTGGCTCAACACGCAGTACCCGGGGGTCGCGTTGATCCCCGACGCCTCGACAAGCCAGGCGGTCAAGACGGCGCTCAAAGAGAACCAGACGGCGATCGAGATCGGGGCCGAGCCCGGATCGGCGGCGATCGCATCGGAACTGGCGGGCGAACTCTACGGGCTCCCCGCGTTGTTCACCAACATCGCCGACAACCCGGACAACATCACGCGGTTCTATGTGATCTCCAAGGAGCAGGCGCTGGCGAGCGGCGACGACAAGACATCGGTCATGTTCGCCACCGAGGACAAGCCCGGTGCGCTCGTGAGTGTGCTTCAGGCGTTCGAGGGCGAGGGGGTGAACCTGAGCCACATCGACAAGCGACCATCGGGGCGAGAGAACTGGAGCTATACCTTTTACATTGATGCGTTCGGTCATCGCGATGACGCCTCGATGAAGAAGGCGCTTGATGATGCCAAGGGGCATTGTAAAGAACTCCATGTGCTCGGGTCGTTTCCGAGGTCGACACGGATTTTGTGAAGAATCTGGATTCGGGTGCCACGGCTTGACCGTCTTCGGCAAGCCGTGTCTTGGGTAGATTGAAGAACACGGCTCGCCCTTCGGGTCAAGCCGTGGCACCCACAGTGTGGGTGCGTATGATCTCGGGTGAATACAAAGCCGACTATTTCGATTTCGATGGGTGATCCGGGGGGGATCGGGCCCGAGGTGATTATCCGGGCGCTGAGCGAGAAACCGCGTCGGCGGGCGGCTCGGTATCTGATTCATGGGTCGTCGCACGCGATGCATCTGGCGAGCGAGGCGAGCGGGATCGAGCCGTACTGGTGGCGGGTGGATCCGCGCTCGGCGGTGGCGGCGACGGCCGATGCGCATGATGTGGTGCTGCTTGATGCCGATCCGGCGCTGCTCGAAGAGGGGATCGAACTCCGATTCCCCAAGATCCCCAATCGGCTCAGCGGGCAACTGAGCTTCGAGTGGGTCGAGCGGGCGATCGAAGACACCAAGCGCAGCAGCGATGATCCGATGCACGCCGACGCGATCGTCACAGGGCCGATCAACAAGCAGGCGTGGGCGATGAGCGGGCACAAGAAGTACCCCGGGCACACCGAGCTGCTCGCCCAGCGCCTCCATGCCAAGTTCTACGCGATGATGTTTGTCGGCGACAAACTTCGGGTGGTCTTGGCGACGGTGCATATCCCCATCACCGAGATCAAGGACAAGCTGACGATCGGGGCAGTGCATACGGCGATTGATCTGGGGCATCAGGCATGCGTTCAGCTTGGGTATCGCCGCCCGCGGATCGCGGTGTGCGGGTTGAACCCCCACGCGGGCGAGGACGGATTGATGGGCGATGAGGAATCGCGGATCATCGAGCCGGCGATCGACCACGCGGTCAATAGCGGGATGCAGGTGTATGGGCCGTTCCCCGCCGATACGATTTATAACGCGGTGGTGGCGGGCAAGTACGATCTGATCGTTGCGATGTACCACGATCAAGGCTTGATTCCGGTGAAGTTGCTCGAACGCGACTTGGCGGTGAATGTGACGCTTGGGCTCCCGACCATCCGCACCTCGCCCGATCATGGGACGGGCTTTGACATCGCTGGCAAGGGGATCGCGGACCCGGGTTCGATGGGCAACGCGATTGATCTAGCGATCGAGATGGCGATCAATGCCGATGAGTCCCGGCTTGTGAATGAGTAGATTGCTCGATGATTTCTGGAAGATCCGTTTGACTGGCCTAGTGGAGTGTGCAACACTCTGGGCAGTATGAAAATCCACCTTTGACAACCAGACTTTTCATTTTTCTTCTTAGAGATGAACAGTAGCCGCAGCTTTGCAGGCTCCTCGTCGGTATCAAATCGATCTACGGATTTCAGAATACAGGTAAAAAAGTAATGGAAGAGACGCACAAGCCCGGTGGGGCTCAGGGCCGCGACGATGGTGTCCATCCGGTCGCCGAGGTTGCTCCTGCAGAACAGATATATGCTCCCGTTGATCTGATCGCGAAGGATTCTGGCGAGCTCAGGGAGATGCTCACGATCGCCATCCCGTCGGTGGCGACGATGACCTCGTACACGATTATGAGCTTTGTTGACAAGATCATGGTCAAGGACATCGGCGCGGACCCCACCTATATCTCGGCCCAGTCCAACGGGTCGATGATCGTGTGGATGCTGATGGCGTACATACTGGGGATGAACGGGGTGATCAACTCGTTCGTGTCGCAGAACCTTGGGGCCAAGACGCCCGAGCGCGGGGCGGCGTACGCATGGAACGGGCTGTGGGTCGGGGTTGTTTTTTATGCGGTGGCGTTGCTGCCGATGATGCTGGTGCTGCCGATGATTTTTCGCCAGATCCATCAGGGCGATGAGTTGTTGATCGGTCTTGAGACGCAGTACGCGATGGTGATGCTCTCGGGCGGGATATTTGTGATCTCTGCGCGATCGTTGCATCATTACTTCTACGGGATGCACCGCCCGAATATTGTGTTGATCTCGGCGCTGACGGGCAATCTCGTAAACCTGACGCTCAATGTGCTGCTGATCTTTGGCGATGGCGGCATGCCGATCGGAGACAACTGGTTCGGGCATGCGATTGTCGGGCCGATCACCGAGCCGATCACTTGGGTCGCGAGCAGTCTGGGGATCTCGGCGATGGGGATCAAGGGGGCGGCGATCGCGACGGTCTTGGGATCGGCTGCGGAGTTTGTGATCCCCTTTGCGCTCTTCATTAGCACCAAATACGCCCGGCTCTTCGGCACGCGCAAGGCGTGGAAGGTGAGCATCAAGTGCATCAAGGATCTCTTCCGGGTCGGGGTAGCGCCGGGGTTGATGTTCGTCAACGAGATGATCGCGTGGACGATACTGATGATGTGGCTTGTGCCGATGGGCGGCAAGGCGATCGGCGACGATCCGGTGCTACACAACACGGTCGGGTGGATCGCGCTCCAATATATGCACCTGAGCTTTATGCCGGCGGTGGGGATCTCGATTGCCACACAGGCGATGGTTGGCAAGGCGATGGGGATGGGTCGCCCGGATATCGCGGTGGCAAGGACGATGCTGGCGCTCAAGGTGACGGTGGGGTATATGGGGCTCTGCGCGCTTGTCTTTGTGGTGTTCCGGACACAGCTCATCGCGATCTTTATCAATGTAGGGACCGATCCCATTGAGGCGGCACGGATGATTGAGATCGGAGCGCACATCATGATCGCGGCGGCGGTGTTCCAGATCTTTGATGCGGTGGCGATCACGACCTCGGCGGCGCTTCGCGGGGCGGGGGATACGGTTTGGCCGGGCGTGGCGACGATCGTGCTCTCGTGGGTTTGCATCCCGGGGATCGGGGTTTTGTTGATCTATACGATGCCCCAGCTCGGTTCGATCGGGCCTTGGATCGGGGCGTCGCTCTATATCATCGGGCTCGGGATCGCGCTGAGCATCCGGTTCAAGGGCGGCAAGTGGAAGACGATGAGCCTTGTAGATCAGCCCAAGACCCTTGGCACCTATGTCGATCTCGATCCGCTCGACGAGGTGATGCCCGATCCGACGGTGGGGACGCTGTGAGTGGTGCGGAGTCTGGTGTCCTAAGCCCTGTTTGAGCGGTTGTTTGGGTGTGTTTGTCGCTTGGCAGCGGGTGAGGGACGGGTTGAGGAATCGGGGTTCGATGCCTACAATCGCTTTCGCCCGGATGCGCCGGGTTCAGAGACGATTTGGCCTCCCGTTCAGGAGATATCAATGACGAACGATCCCATGGATATGGTGGTCGGTGCATCGAGCACCGCATCGGTTGACGCCTCGGCAGCAGGTGAGTTGCTCATCAAAGCGGGCGATGCCTTTGCATCAGGCGATCGCGATGGCGCGATCGAGGCGTATCGCAAGGCGTTCGCGGCCGATCCGAGCAACCTCGAAGCCGGATTCCAGCTCGCCTATCTCCTTGATCTCGGCGGCGAAGAAGAGGAAGCCCTCTCGCTCTATGAGCGGGTCTGTGAAACCTCGCCCGCGCCGATCAACGCGTTGATGAACCTCGCGGTGCTCTACGAGGATCAGGGTGACTTTGTCCGAGCCGAGCGGTGCCTGCGCCAGATCCTAGATACGAATCCAAACCATGCAAGGGCGCGTTTGTTCATGAAGGACATCATCGCATCCAAGAGCATGGTCATAGAAGAAGAGAACGAGCGCGATGTGCTCAAGCGTCGTGCGCTACTCGATACGCCGGTGACGGACTTCGAGTTGACCGTGCGCGCACGGACCTGCCTCAAGAAGATGAACATCCGTTCGCTCGGCGATCTGATCCGCATCAACGAGGCGGAGCTGATGAGCTACAAGAACTTCGGCGAATCTTCGCTCGAAGAGATTAAGCGAATGCTCGAAGCCAAGAATCTGCGTCTCGGTCAGGGTCGCGAGGACGCCCACCGCGTGGCGCGTCGCCAGATCCTCGAGAAGCTCAAGGGCACGGGCAAGGAGAACCTGCTCAACAAGCCGGTCTCGGAGTTGCGGCTTTCTGTGCGTGCCCGCAAGGCGCTCCAGATGCTCAATATCCAGTCGATCGGCGATCTGTGCTCGCACACCGAAGCCGAGCTTATGGGCGTCAAGAACTTCGGGGCGACCTCGCTTGTTGAGATCCATGAGAAGCTCACGGAGTGTGGTCTGACGCTTCGGATCCTTGACGAAGACGAATAGGATTCTGGATCTATCAACATATTTGAACTCTAAGCCCGAGGATTCCTCGGGTTTTGATTTGCAGGCGCGGGGCGAGCGGTGTAGAGTGTGGTCTATGTACGCTGATCTTGTGTGATACTTTGTCGTTTGATTCCCCAGAGCGCGGGCGTGTTGAGTTCAATCCGCCCGCTTGGTGACAGTCCGCGCATGCTTCTTGAGCTGCGAAGCGCAGGACACGATAAGGATTCCCAGTTGAAACATCACGACAGAAACGCCCACAAGAAGGGCGGCTTTACCTGTATCCATTGCAAGTTCCAGATCCCGTATCAGTCATTCGGCACCAACCAGCGGAACCATTGTCCGCTGTGTCTGTGGTCTCGCCATGTCGATGAACGGGTCGGCGATCGGCGGTGCGTCTGCATGCAGAAGATGGAACCGATCTCGATCGCGGCCAGAGATGACGGCGAATGGTCGGTCGTGCACAAGTGCACCGGGTGCGGACAGATGCGGACCAACCGGGTCGCGGGGGACGATGATGAGCTGGTACTTTTGGCGCTGGCGCTGCGTCCGATTTCCGCTCCGGCGTTCCCGCTCGATCTGCTCCCCAGATATCGTTCGTAGAGATCTGGATCGATGCTTTTCTCAATCGACCGGGCAGATGCCCGGTTTTTTATTCGCTGTGCTTTGGCGACGGGGAAGCGACGGTGTCGCGTTTGCCGGATTCTTTGAAGTGGAGCCGACCTTCCTTGTAGTCTTTAGTGGAGCCCTCGATGGTGGGCATCTGCCCGGCTTGGTGCTGGGCGTGGAGGTCCTTGAGGTAGGGCACGCACCATCCGCACCCGGTGCCCGCGCCGAGGCACTCGGAGATCAGCGAGGCGACCTTGGGGTCTTCGCGAGCGAGGTAGCTTCGGATCTTGCCCAGCGAGACCCCGAAACAGAGGCAGATGTGATCGTCGGGTTGCATCGTGTTCTCTTTCGTGCGATTGGGTTGCTGGGCGCGGGGTCAATTGGGCTCCAAATGCTCACAGGCAAGCGATTTGCTGCTACTGTACACGCTCAGGCAAGGAGTGTGCATGGTCGTTGTGTTTACATTGACGGTTTTTCTCTCGGCGGGATTGCTCTTTGCGATCCAGCCGATGATCGCCAAAACGCTGCTACCGGCCTTTGGCGGCGGCTCGTCGGTGTGGACGACCTGCATGCTGTTCTATCAATCGTTGCTGCTCTTGGGGTATCTCTATGCCCATGTGCTGATGACGCGGTTTGGTCGTCGATCGCAGATGCTGATCCACTCCGCGGTGCTGGTCTTGGCATTGATCGCCGGGATTCTCTTTGATACGCCGATGGCGCCGGAGCAGGCATCGACCTTCCCGGTGCCCTGGTTGATTCTCCAGCTGTTGCTGATCTCGGGTTTGCCCTTCTTTGCGATCTCGAGCGCGGGGCCGTTGATCCAAGGGTGGTTCGCGCGGACGGGGCACGAGCGGGCGCATGACCCGTACTTTCTCTATGCGGCGAGCAACGCCGGGAGCCTGATCGGGCTCCTCGCGTATCCGTTGCTCTTCGAGCCCTCGTTCGGGCTCAAGGCTCAGCGGGCATACTGGCTCATCGGGTTTGGTGTGTTTATTGTGCTGGCGATCTTCGCGGTGAGCCGAACGCTCAAGCCCGTGATCGAGACCAAGAAGCAGGCCAAGCGTCGGCTCAAGGAGGAGTCCCGTCTTTCGATCGCCTCGCCGGAGACCGAGGATCTTTCGGATCACAGACCGATCACTTGGAGACGCCGGTTCCACTGGATCTATATGGCGTTTATTCCGTCGTCGATACTCCTCGGCGTGACGACCTACATCACGACGGATGTGGTTTCGTTGCCGTTGCTTTGGGTGCTGCCTCTGGTTTTGTATCTGATCACGATGATCATCGCGTTCGGCTCGCATGCGCAGCGATGGGTGACGGATTTTCTTCGCCCGATGGTGATTTTGGTCATCGGGGCGATGATGCTGATGATGGCCAGCGAGCTCAACACCGAGGGCTCGATGGTGCTGATTATCTTGGTCGAGCTTTTGTTGCTGACCGCGATCGGGATCGTGTGCCACGGGCGGTTGGCGATGGACCGCCCGGCGGCCGAGCATCTGACGGAGTTTTATCTATTGATGTCGGTGGGCGGTGCGCTCGGTGGATTGTTCAACGGGATCGTGGCACCGCTGGTCTTTACGACCAACCTTGAGTATCCGATCGCGCTGGTCTTGGCGATGTCTGTGCTGCCGTGGTCGAAGGATCTGGGCGCTTTGGCCGCGGAGAAGGCGAAGAAGATCAAGCTCCGCCGGCGGATCGGGTGGCCGATGGTTTCACTGGTCTATGTGCTGACGATCGGTTTCTTTGGTCAGCACATCATGGAGTTCTTTGTCGGGCTCACCGGCGGCGCAGATGCTCTGGGCGGTGCCGGGGCACCGGATTCGCCGATGAGTCTGGTGATCGTGGCGTTGCTGACCTCGCTGCCGGCGATCTTGGTGTATCTGGCATGGAAGGACGGGCTCGCGTGCGCCTTGACGCTGCTGCTGCCGATGATCGCGATCCAATACAATGTGATCGAAGACTCGAGCACGATCTATCGGTCCCGGACCTTCTACGGCATTCACAAGGTGACCACGCAGGTCATTTATGATCGGTACGCGGATAAGTATGTCCGGGTGCACATCATTCATAACGGAACAACCATCCACGGGATCCAGTATATGGAGCCGGATCTCGAGCTCGAGCCGTTGGGGTATTACCACTTCAACGGCCCGTGCGGGGCCATCATGCGGACGATCAAATCGATGCGCCCCGAGGGGGCCAGGATCGGGATCATGGGCTTGGGCTCGGGTGCGATCTCGGCGCACGGGCGGGCTCAAGATTCGATCACCTTCTTCGAGATCGATCCCGAGGTCGAGCGGATTGCGCGTGATCCGACGCTCTTTACTTATCTTGAGAAGGCCCCCGCGACGATCGAGGTTCGCCTGGGTGATGCACGCAAGCTCATCGAGGAGTCTGAACTCGCGGGCGAGGAGAAGTTCGATCTGCTCCACGCCGACGCGTTTAGTTCTGATTCGATTCCGGTGCATCTGCTGACGGTCGAGGCGATCGAGCTGTATTTCCGCCGATTGACCGACGACGGGATGGTGGTGCTGCATATCTCGAACCGGTATCTTGATCTGATGCCTCTGGTTTATGAGTTGGCGGTCAAGACGACCCGGTACGCGCCGTTTGTGATGATTGATACGACCATCCCCGATGAGGAGCGGATGTACCACTTCCCGTCGGTGTGGGTGGTGCTCACGCGCGATGCCGATACGGGGCAGCGTCTGCTCGACGCGGGGATGGATAGTTATACCATTCCCGAAGAAAACCGCATCAAGGTGTGGACCGACGATTATTCGGATATCATTTCGCTCATCAAGTGGCACTAGAACGCCGAGGGTACACCGATGCCGATCCCACCCAACAGACTCAGCTACCAGACCGCCGGCGAATCGCACGGCCCATCGCTCGTCGCCACCGTGCTCGGTGTCCCCGCGGGCTTGGCGATCGATACCGAGATCATCAATGCCGAGCTGCTTCGCCGACAGGGCGGGTACGGTCGCGGCGGACGCCAGAAGCTCGAAACCGACACCATCGAGATCCTCACTGGGATTCGAAGGGGGTTGTCGATCGGCGCGCCGATTACATTCCTCGTCAAGAACCGCGACTCGCGTCTTGATGATCTCGAGCGGACGCCTCCGGTCTATCGCCCGCGCCCCGGGCACGCGGATCTGGCCGGGAGCATCAAGTGGCTCACGACCGATTGTCGGGAGACACTCGAACGCGCCAGCGCCCGCGAGACCGCCGCCCGTGTAGCGGCGTGCTGCGTTGGTCGGCTGATGCTCAAAGAGATCTTTGGTGTCGAGGTCTTCGGGTTTGTGCGATCGATCCACGATGCACGCACCGACGCATCGGTGATCCCGGGCAATCTCGACGACATGATCGCGGCCCGCAACGCATCGGAGACCTACACGCTCGACGAGGCGACGACCACAAAACAGTGCGACATTATCCGCCAAGCCAAAGCCGACAAAGACACCGTCGGCGGCGATGTCGAGTGCCATGTCTTTGGATGCCCGCCGGGGATCGGTTCTTCGATGAACTGGTACGACAAACTCGATGCGCGGATCGCGTACGCGGTCATGGGTATCCAGGCGTTCAAGGCGGTCCAGATCGGGCTCGGGGTCGGATGCTCCAATCGGACCGGCTCGCAGGTTCATGATCCGATTCATTATGACGCGAGCAAGATCAACGAGCCATCACTCGGGTTCGTGCGATCAAGCAACAACGCCGGCGGCACCGAGGGCGGGATGACCAACGGGCAGCCCATCATTGTCACGGGCACCATGAAACCGATCTCGACGCTTCTGCGCGGGTTGCCTTCGGTTGATCTCAATACCAAAGCGCCAGAGGACTCGCAATATGAGCGATCCGATGTGTGCGCCGTCTCGGCGGCGAGCGTGGTGATGGAGAATGTCGTGGGCTTCGAGGTCGCCAGCGCGTTCATGGACAAGTTTGGCGGCGACAGCGTCATCGAAACCCGAGCGAACTACGAATCGTTCCTCGATGTCGCGCGGACATTGCCGATCGACGAACGCTTCTCCCCTGATTCGGTGATCGCATAAGCCCCAATATTGCTGGGGTTCTTGTGATTCTCATGAAGTTTGGGTTTGTGAGCCGATCTAACTCTTCATCGGCGGAGACCGATTCTGTTCACATCACATCGTCAAGCCGGAACCCGTTCGCTCGGGGATGCTTTGATGGCCGCGATGGATTCAGATCCCGCTCTCTCTCCGAGCTGCGCTCAGCTGTGCTGCGATTCTCCTCATGGTATCAATGAGCGTGTGCTCCTCTTCAGCCCTCGTCCTTCCCTCGGACGAGGGTTTTTTGTGTTTGTTTATGACCGAACTCTTTCAAGGAGTTTGTCGCGGACGGGTTCCCATTGAGTGTGGATGATTGAATAGAGAGCCGAGTCGCGAAAATGACCGTCGGGCATGATGATGTGATTGCGGAGTACGCCCTCGAACGGTGCCCCGAGTTTGCTGATCGCACCTTTGGAATGCTCGTTCCGATTATCCGTGCTGAGTACCACGCGGATCGCGCCGAGTTCTTCGAAGGCGTGTCGAAGCATCAGGTACTTCATCGAGGGGTTCACCTTTGTGCCCCGCGCCGATTTGGTGATCCATGTTGATCCGATCTCGAGCCCGTAGTGATCGGGCATGAGGTTGATATAGCTCGACGAGCCGATGGCCTTGCCCGTGGTGTTGTCGATGACCGCGAAGGCGACAGTGCCTGTGCGGGTGCTCTGGAACTCGATGTATCGGCGGACTTCATTGGGGGTGACGACCGATGATCGCATCGGCATGTATCTGAACATGTCAGCATCGATGGCTTCAACGATGTCGCTCGTGTGCTTGAGCGAGATCGGTTCGAGTGTGACAACAGCGTTGGAGAGTGTCACAGGGACACAGTTCATCGGGATCAGGCGGTTCATGAGTTGATATTAGCGGTGGGTATAGTATCAAGAGATGGTTTCAGAGAAGAACAAGCTTGTGGATTTCCTGGCAACGCACGACTTTGCGTGTCCATCGTGCCAGTATAATCTGCTGGGCTTAGCGTCGCCGCTTTGCCCCGAATGTGGGCGTGAGGTCGAGGTGGATGACTTTGATCGGTATCATCGCGTGCAACTCCGAATCATTCGGGATCGGCGGATCATCCGGGTTGCCATCCGGGTCTTGTATAGTTGGATGCTGATCGTACCGGCGTTGACGCTCGTTGCGATCAACGCGACGGTGATGATCAACAGGAGTTATTTTCCAGAAGAACCTACCTCATCGCTCGATCATCTCGGCCAACCCGGGGACTGGCTTGGGCTCGGCATATTCTGGTTTGTTGCTGGGCTCGTCGTGTTTTGGCTGCGAAAGGCGAGAGAATTGACAGCCCGGCGGGCCGTCAAGCATCAAGATATTACGGGCGGCTTGAATCTGGACTGGATCACCAGCTTCGCGTTGTTGATAATTCTAATATCTGCTCTGCCCGCTTTGCTCATCGTGGTGAGTGTCATCCTTTGGGCAATCCGTGGAGTGAGCTAGTGCAGCACGCGGAAGACCTCTGCCTCGTCGGTCAGCCCCTGCTTGACCTTCTCGAGCGCGTCGATCTTCATCGGCTCGAACCCGGAGTTGACCGCGGCCTCATAGAGCGTCACGCCGTCGGCGCGTTGGGCGGTGAGCTGGCGGAGTTCGTCGGTCATGAGCATGAGTTCATGGGCAGCCAATCGCCCCTTGTATCCGGTGCCGAAGCAGGTCTCGCAGGACTCGCCGTTGTGTGTTCCCGCGCCGTTGCAGGCGGTGCAGAGCCGGCGGAGCAGGCGCTGGGCGAGCACGCCGACGAGCGAACTGGTGACCAGGTACGGCTCGACGCCGATGTCGAGCAAGCGGGGGATGGCGCTGGGCGCATCGTTGGTGTGCAGGGTCGCGAGCACAAAGTGACCCGTCAGCGATGCCTGGATCGCGAGCTGGGCGGTCTCAGGGTCGCGGATCTCGCCGACCAAGATCACATCGGGGTCCTGACGCAACAAAGAGCGCAGCCCGGTGGCGAAGGTGACATCGCGTTTAACATTGACCTGCATCTGTGCGATCCCGTCGAGGTGGTACTCGACGGGGTCCTCGATCGTCATGACATTTCGGCTCGCGCGATCGATCCGCCCGAGTGCTGCGTAGAGCGTGGTCGTCTTGCCCGATCCCGTCGGCCCGGTGACGAGCAAAATTCCGTTGGGGCGTTCGACGCAATCCATCAGGTTGGTCTGGAGCTTTTTGGACATCCCGATGGCGCCGAGGTCGAGTTCATTCTGTGATTGATCGAGCAATCGCAGCACGATGCGCTCGCCGAAGATTGTGGGGATGACGCTCAGGCGGATATCAATCTTCTTCTGCCCGATCCGCACCGTCGTCTGTCCGTCCTGAGGCGCGTGACGGTTGGCGATGTCGAGTTCGGTCATGACCTTCAATCTCGAAGAGATCGCACTGGCGAGCGAGAGCGGGGGGGAGAACGCATCAACAAGCATCCCGTCGATCCGGAGGCGGATGGCGAGCCGTTCTTCCATCGGGTGGACATGGACATCGGAGGCGCCGCGCCGCAGGGCCTCGAACAAGATCATGTTGACGAGCCGGATAACGGGCGTCTGGCGCGCCTGGGCGAGCAGGTCGTTGGACTTGCCGATCGCCCCGGCGGCCTTCTCGATCGCGTCCTGATCGAGCGGGATATCCTCGACGATCTCGGTGACCAGATCGCCGCGTTGTTCGTACCCACGGTTGATCAGGCTCGCCACCGCGGCACGGGGTACGAGCACCACGGTGATCGGGGAATCGAGCGAGTCTTCGAGCATCGAGAGCACGCTCGGCTGCATCGGTCGGCTGGTGGCGATCACATACGCGCCGACGCGGTGCTCGATGCACGCGATCGACGCGGTGCGTGCGTCCTCCTGCTCAACAAGCTCATAGAACTGGGCGGAGGACTCATTGAGCTTGGGCTCGGTGATGAACCCGAGACCGGTCCGCTGGGAGAGGAGCTTGAGGGCGCTCGATTCGTCCATCGCCAGCGTCTGGAGCAAGACATCCCACGGCTCATCGTCCGAGCCGTCGATGGCAGCGAAGGCGCGGAGCTGATCGCCCGAGAGACGCAACGCCCCGAAGGCGCGTGCGGCGTCGTTCCACCGATCGACCACGATCGGGGCCGCGTCCTTGTCGCGGAGGGGCTTGGGGTCGCGTTTGATGAGCCCGTTGATCTTTCCCATCGTTAGTCATCGCCCTTCGCGTTGGCTTCAGAGAGTTCGATGAACACGGGCTCGAGCTCTGGCGGCGGAACCATGATGCCGGTCGTGCTCTCGTCAGTCTCTGTCGAATCCATCGGCTCGGGGAGCGGGCTCGTTGTCGGTGTTCCAGGGGCGATGATGATCGCGGCTTCAAGATCCGGGATCCCGTCGTCGATGTCCATCTCCTTCTGTGGGCCGTTGGAGAAGAGCTTGAGATCGTTGAAGTTCGGGTCGGTCATGATCCGAGGCGTGAGGAAGACATAGAGCTTGGACTTGTTGTTGACCTTGTTCGTTCTTCTGAAGAGCTCGCCGAGGAGCGGGACATCGCCGAGGAGCGGGATCTTGATGACCGTGTTTCGGATATCCTCGACGGTGATCCCGCCGATGACAATCGTCGCGTCCGAGGGGACGGTCGCCGTACCCTCGACGGTCCGCCGGTTGGTCGCCGGGGGGAGGTTTGGCTGTGCTGTGCCGATGAAGTTGGAGAGTTCGACATAGTACGCAAGACGGATGAACCCGCTGTCAGAGATCGACGGCGTGACGGTCAGCGTGGTGCCCGCTTGGACGGACCCGCCGAACCCTTGGAGATTCTGACCGCCGTTGGTGCCCTGAGAGATCTGTGAATAGGGCTGCTCTTCGGTCGAGACGATCGAGGATTCTTCGTTGTTGTTGACGAGCAGCTGCGGGGTCGAGAGGATGCGGACCTCTGAGTTGGTCTGCGTCGCGTTGATAATCAGCGGGACATACTCCGATTTGATCACCGCGGCGGTGAACCCGCCGAGCGAACTCGCAACCGACTTGGGATCGGTGAAGGTGGTGCCCGGCGAGGAGAGCCCAAAGTTGGTCCCCATCGAGTATTGACCCGCGTTGAGCTGGGTCTCGAAGGCGAGGGTGAAGTCCTCGTTGTCGGCGATCGAGACAATCATTGCCTGGATATAGACCTGGGGGCGTTGGCGATCGAGCCGACCGATCAGGGCTTTGAGGTCTTCCTGCTGATTGATCGGTGCCTTGATGATGACCTGGTTTGAAAACTCGTCGGCAATGACCGTGATCCGGGTGGGGTCGAATGCGCCCGTGGAGTCGCCGTTGGCGTCGATCGGGAAACCGTTGAAGAAGGAGCGGTTCGTGTTTCTCCCGGTAGAACCCGGGAGCAAGGTCGAATCGCCCGTCTGCTGCTGCCCCGAGATGATCGCATTGAGCAGGTCCGAGATAGTCACCGCGTCGGTATGGTTGAGGATATACTCGCGGATGACCACCCGCTCGTCGTTGGTCTTGAGTTCGTTGAGCAGGGCCGCGAGTTGTGCCTGCTGGTCGTCGGTCCCGTAGTAGATGATGTTGCCGCGCGTTGGGTCGACGACCATCACGGGCCCGCCCCGTCCGATTTGTGTGTTCTGCTGGGTGAGATTCTGGTTCTGATTCCCAAAGTTGAAAGTGTTCTGCTGCTGGGTCGCTTCGATCTGGATGACCTCGCCGAGCCCGCGCCGCTTGGCGATGTCGGCGATCTGGGAAGCGCTCGAGCCGGCGAAGTAGTTCCTCGGCTCGAGTGTGTTGGGCACATCAATCACCGCGAGCACCTCGCGGACGCGTTCGATCTCGTCTTCGGTGCCCTTGAAGATCAGTGCGTTGCCCTGCGGGTCGATGGTGATCCGCTCTGAAAGATTCGAGAGCGAGCCGCCGGTGTTTAGGCTCGCGTTGTTGCCACCCTGGGCGAGGTTCGGGTTGTTGTTTCGTTGCTGAACATTGATCGAGCCCCCCCCAGAGCCGCCCACGAGCCCGATGGCCCGATCGAGCGCGATCGGGGCGGCGAGGTGGTTGAGCTCGAACCGCATGAACTGCTGGTCATTGTCGAGCCGAATGAACTCAGCGATCATCTGCTCAATCCGGCGGATGTCCCGAGGCGGGGCGTTGACGATGACGACCCCGAGTTCGTCGACCGCCTGGATGGCTTTGGAGGACTGGGTTTTGTCCGCGGGGTTGAGTGTCGCCGTCAGGGCGGTAACAATCAGCGAGGGCTTGATGTTGGGCGTTGGGATGATCCGCGTCGATGCCCGCTCGGTTCCGAATACCGGCTTGAGATCGGTCAGCGGCTGGACGATATAGAACTTCGAGTCCAGGTCGTACGAGATGGTAAACGAGAACTGTTCGAGCATCGCGTCGAGGAGTTCGATGAGCTTCGAGCGGGGCACCTGCACCGGGGCGTTGAAGACGATCTCGCCGGTGGGCGAACCCTTGACGACGATGTTCACATTGAGCGATTTGCCGACATAATCAATGAGTGTGGTGAGCTCGATGGGCTCCGAGAAGATCCCAAAGGTGACGGTGGGCTCGCGGATCGTGTTCTTCTTCGTGGGCGGGGTGGTTGCCTCTGTGGGCTGAGACCCGAAGACTGGCTCCGTAACGCTCGGCTCGGCCAGCTGCCCGTGAGCGAATGAGCCGGCGCACGCGAGGATCCCGGCGATGGTCATCGTTCTGAGCCGTAATGGTCTGGTCTGGTTTTGCACCGCAAATCTCCTTCGTGCCCGGATCAATCCCGGCGGCATATCGTACACATCCCGGTTGTGGGGGTACGCTCAGATGGTTCTCTTTGCCCGTCTCCATTGGGAGAATCGGGGTTGATACACTAGGCTCTCTGACCCGAATCTTGGGCCCTTCTCTTCTTTCGGAGCATGTCGATGCGCATCGTGAGTCTGATCCCCTCTGGCACCGAAATCGTTGCCCTCTTGGACGCCCAATCCATGCTCGTGGGACGCTCGCACGAGTGCGATTTCCCCCCCTCGATCAGTTCCGCCCCGGCGTTGACCGCCCAGAGCACCCACTTCGACCCCAAATCGGGCATCGGTGCCAAAGAGATTGATCAGCAGGTCGCCGATTCGATCCAATCTGGGAAATCGCTGTATCAGATTGATATACAACGACTTATTGATCTTGAACCAGATCTGATTATCACCCAGGATCTCTGCTCCGTCTGTTCGATCGACCTCGGTTCGGTCCGCGCAGCTGTTGCCTCGATGCCCAAGCCCGCCAAGATCATCGCGCTCAATCCGAGCACCGTCGAGGACATCATCGACGACATCTATCGGGTGGGCGAGGCGATCGGTTGTTCGGATCGGGCGATGCATGAGGCGGTCAAACTCCGTCAGCGGATGGATCGGGTGGAGGAACATATCAATCCCTACGACGACGGCCCGGTCTGTGGGTTCATGGAATGGACAGACCCGATCTATATCGCGGGCCACTGGAATGTCCAGCTTATTGAGCGGGCGGGTGCTCGCCATCCGCTCAACGAGACGGTTGCTCGACCGGGCTCGGGGGCGGCGGTCGGGCCTCAGCAGGCTGAACGGATCGCTGGACATTCGATTGCCGTTCCTTCAGAACTCTTTTGTGCGACCAACCCTGCCCACCTCGTGATCGCCCCCTGCGGGCTCTCGCTCGGGGAGGCGATCGCCGAGACGGATCGGCTCTTTTCGGACGAAGCATGGTTCCGAGCATTGCCCGCGGTGCTCAACAGCCGCGTCGCCGTCGTCGATGGCAACCAGATGTTCAATCGACCCGGGCCGCGGGTGGTCGATGCCCTCGAGTTCATGGTCGGGTGGCTCAACGGATGCGAGCATCTGATCCCCGAGCATTTTCCGTGGGCGCACTGGACACCGTCGCGATAGCCGGACAAAAAACAAGCGGGCCGATCGAGGGATCGGCCCGCTCAAGCACGATGGTGGGTCAGTGCTGAGTATCGTATTCAATCTTCTGAATGCTCCGTTGTCGGCTCATGCTCGATGACCATCCCCGCTCCGTCAAAGGACAACGCATCGATCGGCAGGCACGGCGGTTGCGGCGAGACGAGCGTTGGTGGCTCTTGGGCAATCGGCTCTTTGGAAATCACGATGGGTTGGGTGCTTGTTGCGATGTTCAACTCATGGATCGTCTGGGTTGACGGCTCGGAGATGGATTGTCCAGCGATAGTTTGTGCAGCGTCCATCGGTTCGGTCGCAATGGGCTCGGGGTGCGCCCGCCCGAACTCCATCGTCCCCGCGCCGGGGAGCGTGCCACCGAGCGACTCGGCCCGCTGGATCAACGCCCCGAGCCAGACGCCGGCCTGCTCGACCCGTGTCGAGAGCTTGTGGAGCGAGCCGTCGAGCAACGCTTGGAGCTGCCCCGACTGATTGGTCATCTTCTTGGTGACATCGTTGGCGATCGACGACGACGCCTGGATCGTCTGGCGGAGCGCCTTCTGCTCGATCTGGAGGTGGGTGAGCTCGGTTGAGGCGAGTTCGAGTTTGCCCTCGAGGTCTGGACCAAGTTTGGCGATCTTGTCGGCGGCTTCGCTCATCGGGCCGACGAGCGTGTCCTTGCGTTCTTCGAGTGTGTCGAGATCTTTGGCGGCATCGACGAGCCAGAGCCCGAAGACCGATTTGACGCCCTCGGCCTGTGATTGGAGGTCTTCGAGCTGGCGATAGACACGATCGAGCGACGCGAGCTGGGTCTCGCCGCGATCGACAAGCTGCTCGATGCGCGACAAGGGCGAATCTTCAAAGACCGGGTTCTCGGGATCCATGCCCAGCGTCTTCATCGCCAACGTGGATGCTTCGAGTACGGGCTCGATGGATTGGTTGAGCTGGGCGATGCGTGCGTCGGTGAGGTTCGATGCCTCGTCGATCTTGAGCGCCAGATTCGCGCCCGCTTCTTGAGCGCGTGCCAGCACCTGATCGAGCACCGCGCTGAGTTCGTCCCGGGCCGTGTTCGATTGCTCGATCAGACCGCTGAGTGTTTCGTTGGTCTGCATGCGGGTGTGATCGATCTTGGCGTCGAGTTCTCCGAGCTGGAAATCGACCTTGGCCGAGAGATCGGCGAGCTTGTTCGCCTGGGCATCGCTGATCTCGATCGCCTCTCGTGTCCGCTTTTCAGCCGCAGCCACCTTGGCCTGGGCCTGCTCGGAGAGTTCTTCGAACCGACGCTCTGACTCGGCGAGCCGGGTCTCGATCAGCTGGTCGATCTGGTCGGCGAGCGCCTGCGAATCGGGCAGCGCCGCCTGGACATGCTCGAGGAGCCGATCGGTCCGCTCGGCGCGCTCATCGATCATTTTGATCATCCGCACGCCCGCTTGCATCCGTTTGTTGATCGATTCGCCGCTCTCGTTGCACCGTTTGATCATCGCCTCGGCATCGGTCGTGTAGTCTTCGAGCGTCCGCGCCTGGGTGCCCGCCTGGGTGATGATGGACTTGAGCATCTCGGAATAGCGCGCAAAGGCACCCGCATCGAGTACCCTCGGCGAGAGGAAGATCTCGTCGTTGTTTACGGTCTCGACAATCGGGCGGGGCTCGACGATCGAGCCCTGTTCGCTGGTGATGTGTCCGGGAGTGGAGGGGGATGCCTCGGCTGGCGTGGTCGAGTTGGCGGTGTCCATTGAGGAACTCCTGGTCGGGTCGGGTTTGGATCTGCGCCCAATTTCCGCACGCAGAGCACCCGCCGAGATTCATTTGGCGGGGAAGGTCTCAATAACTTCGGCTCATTGGCCCGAACTTCTCAAGAAACAACCCTCAAGATCGCCTCTCGACCCCGTTTGGTACCCCCGGGGGATAAACTCTCCCGATGGCACAACGCGCTCAACAAACCGATCTCACCGACGCATCACGCGGCAAACGCCTCCAGCGGGTCATGGCCGACGCGGGAGTTGGGTCCCGACGCGCCTGCGAAACGATGATCGAGGACGGACTCGTCGAGGTCAACTCGGTGCTGGTCACCCGGCTCCCCGCATGGGTTGACCCCGAAGAAGATCACATTGTGGTCTCGGGCAAGCCCATCTCCAAATCCGAGCGCAAGCTCTACATCATGCTCAACAAGCCCGCAAACACCCTCTCGACCGCCAAGGACGAACCGGGCTCGGATCGCAGGACCGTCATCGAGCTTGTCGATCACCCCGCAGCGGCTCGACTTTTTCCCGTTGGTCGACTTGATTATGACACCGTCGGGCTCATCTTGCTCACCAACGACGGCGAACTGGCCAATCGGCTCACCCACCCGCGTTATGGCGTGCCCAAGACCTATCGCGTCACCCTCAAGGGCGAACTCGATGAAGCAGCAATCAAAGAACTCGAACGCGGGATCTTCCTCGCCCAGCGCAAAGCCGGGCAGACCGAAGGGGCCGCCCGGACAGCCCATGTCGAGATCGAACTCGTCGCGCGTGATCGAGACCGCACGGTGGTCTCGCTGACCCTCCGCGAGGGGCGCAACCGCCAAGTAAGGCGCATGCTCGCCGCGGTGGGGTGCCCGGTCCGCAAACTCGAACGCACCGCGATGGGCCCGGTGAAGCTCAAGGGGCTCCCGCGTGGCGGATGGCGCGAACTCACCAGAGATGAGATCCGGGCGCTGAGAAAATCGGCTGCCGATCCACGCAAGGACGATCAATCGGGTCCCTCTCGATCGTCCAAATCGGGTGCATCTGGCGGATCTCGGCGATCCCGTCCCCGGAATCAGCCGAAGAAAGCACCGTATATGAGCCCCAAGGCGGGTGAATCGATCAATATCCGCAACCGAACGGTCAAAAATGCCATCAACCGGGCGGGCAACGAGAAAGGGTTCGTCCCCAAGCCCACACCCGAGCCGAGTGATCCCGCCGAGCCCAGTGACGGATAAAAAGACCAGAGTCGAACCCCTGACGAGGCCCAACGAGCATCTTCAATGACGAGCACGCCAAAGCCCACCCCGACTTCTGTTCCACCAAAGACCGAGCCCATCGTCGAAGAGCCATCACAAAGCCACAAAGAGCGTCACCAAGAGGAAGCCCGCCAGCTCTGGACGGTGACGCGGATGGGCGTGATGGGGCTCTATCAGTCTCAGCTCCCACGGATGGCTGCGGCTCTGGCCTATCGCACCATCTTCTCGATCATCCCGGTCATGGCGATCGGGCTCTTGATTTTCGGATCGATTGTCTCGGATGAGCAGGTCGAATCGGGTGTGCGCCGGGTGCTGACCTTCGCGGGGATCTCACAGATCTCTTCGATCGAGGAGTCAACGGTCCAAGAGGTTGATGGTGATCTGGCTGGAGAACAAACAGAAGCCACGCCACCGGACGGAGCTGATAATCCCGATTCTTCAGTGGACACGCCATCGATCGCGGATGATCCATATGCCGGTGCGGATCTTGAAGAGGTCATCACGGATCTGATCAATCGAGTCAACGGCTCGATCCGCAATGTCCCCACGGGATGGATCGCGTTGACCTCCGGCCTGGTGCTGTTCTATGCGGCCATGTCGATGCTCATCGAGATTGAGAAGGCGTTCAATCAGATCTGCAACGCCCCGTCGGGGCGGGGGTGGCTTCGTCGGTTGATGCTCTACTGGACGATCCTGACGGCGGGGTCGTTGATGCTGGCGGCGACCTTTCTTGCTGGCGATGCCTTTACGGGTTGGATTATCTCGATCGCAGGGCGAGATTCAATGGTCGGGGCGATCATGGCAGGGTACGGCGTCTCGGTGCTGATCTCGACCATCCTGCTCCTCGGTGCCTACCTGACGATCCCCAATACCAAGATCAAGTTTCGCTCTGCGCTGGCAGGTGCGTTCTTCGCGGCGGTGCTCTGGGAGCTTGGCAAGCTCGGATTCACGACCTATCTCCATTACACCACCGGGTACGCCAAGTTCTACGGCTCGATCGCGATCCTGCCTCTGTTCCTTCTTTGGATCTACCTCACTTGGCTGATTGTGCTCTTTGGGATGCAGGTTTCGTACACGCTCCAGAACTTCACGCACCTTGTCGAATCTGGCATCCGTCTGCTCACCAATGCCGATCAGCGGGATCCGAGCGTGATCGATCCGCTGGTGATGCTTGCGGTCGCCAATGAGATCCAGTCTGGGTTCGAGGCTGGCAAGCCGAGCACCGTTGAGAAGATCGCATCGAGCATCAATATGGAGTCCTCACAGACGACCCAGCTCGTCTCATCGCTCTGTGATGTGGGGCTGGTGAACAAGGTCTACGAGGGCGACGAGTTGCTCGGGTTCTCGCCGGCGCGTCCGGCCGAGCGCATCGGGCTCGATGAGATTCTCAAGGCGGGGTACCGGGTGGATGGGTTCCGCAAATCGGGGACCGAAACCATGCTGCCTGCAGCGATCCGTGACGCGGTTATTGATGCGTGTTCCGGAAAAACCCTCGCCGATCTCGGTTCAGATCAGCGAAGCGAGGATGGATCGGGGGCTCGCGATAAGGCGGGCAACGATTGAGCAAGAAAAAGGCAAAGCAGAGGGCAAAAAGTGCCGATTTGAGATGAGATGCCTATGCTTCCCGTCCCGATGAACTATACCCAATTAACCGAGTTTTCCATCTACCTCCACCAACGCCCCGGCGAGCTTGCCGGGCTCCTTGACGCCGCTGCTGCGGGGGGTGTGGAGATCCTGTCCATATCGACGACCGAGCACCTCGATCGCGGGTGCGTTCGTCTGCTGGGCGACCCAGAGGACGCCCTTCGCCATGTGTGCGAGTCGATGGTCGATGCTGGGGTTGGGCCCGTGGTGGAGGCTCCTGTGGTCGCAGTCTCGATCGCGGACCGTCCGGGGGTGGTTCGGGATCTGGTGGTGCTGATGGCGGATAATCGGATCAATGTCCGGTATTGCTATTTTATCCCCGCATCGCGGATCTGCGATCAGACGATGTGCATCTTCCGTTTCGACGAGCATGATGCAGCCATCGAACTCATCGAGCGGACCGACTGGCCGAGCGATGTGGTGGGTGAAGAATCACCAGCCGACGAATCCGCGGCCTGAGTCGATCGCATTCTGGCGATGCTTCGCGTACACTTGTGTGTAGACCCGTTCTCAGGGTTGAGACGAGCATTTCCGACGCTTGGAGTGTATTCATGGGAATCGAAGGCGCCATTACGACCGACAACATCCTCACGACCCAGCTGCGCCGGGTGGTCAACTGGTCGCGTCGATCGAGTCTCTGGCCGATGCCCTTTGCGACCGCGTGCTGCGGGATCGAGCTGATGGCCACCGCGTCGTCCCGCTACGACCTTGCCCGGTTTGGTGCCGAGGTGATGCGTTTCTCGCCGCGTCAGGCCGATCTGCTGATCGTCGCCGGGCGCGTCACGACCAAGATGCTCCCGGTGCTCCAGCGGATCTATGAGCAGATGCCCGAGCCCAAGTGGGTGATCTCGATGGGTGCGTGCGCCTCAACCGGCGGGGTGTTTGATACCTACGCCACGGTTCAGGGCGTCGATCAGTTCATCCCGGTCGATGTCTATGTGCCAGGTTGCCCTCCACGCCCTGAGATGCTCATCGAGGGCGTGATGGCGATCCAGAGGCACATCGACGAGGAGGGCATGCCTCCGACCGACGGGAGCGGCAAGCGTGTGCCGCTCGGGATCACGGTCTCACCCAACCATGCGATCAGGCCACAGCCGGTTGGGCTCGGGGTCAACTGATTCTCTCGTTCCATTCAGTTCTCTCGCCCGACGAATTTTGGGCGGTTTTTTATGATGAACAATCGAGTTGAAAACTGGTCAAAAAAAGACCCTCCAGAGGAATCTGGAGGGTCTTGAGATATGTCTTCGATTGAGCCCATGTGTTGTTGGACCAATCAAGAGCTCTTGCTCATCGTGTCGACCGGATTAGCGGCGACGACGACCAGCAACCAAGCCACCGAGGCCGAGAACGGCGAGTGAACCTGGGGTTGGGACGAAACCAGTACCGGTGAGGGTAATAGTCGAGCCAGCTTCGACGATGGTGTCCACGCCGCCAGCGATGTCATCGAAGTTCACTTCGTAGAACTCGATGTCGAGCATGCCGTCGCCACCGAGGACGATGCCGGATGCTTGGCTGCCAGCGTAGTTCATGTTGGTACCGCCGAAGGCGTCGCCGAAGCCAGGATTGGCAGCTTCGCTGTTGCCTTCAAAGCCCATAGTGAACTCTTCGAACCAGCTCGGAGCAATTGTTGTGAGGTTTACATCCCAAGCGATGTTGGTGATGCTGGCGCCAGCGCCGACGAGGATGTTGAGGATTTCATTCTGTGGGTCGCCCTGGAAGCCCCAGCTGTTGCTGCCGGAGATATCGATGACGAGTTCATCGGCCTGTGCGAGTCCTGCGACGGACACGAGTGCGATGAGTGCGATTGTCTTTTTCATTTGGGTCTCTCTTTCTTTTGTGTTTCTCAATTCTCTGCATCCCACGCTCCGCACGCGGGATAAATAAGCCATTCTTTCGATGCATGGATCGAAACGCCAGAGCCATCTTCCGAACGGGTCGGATTCAAGCAGTTTGAGATTGAAACGGTGGAGCAACTTTTCTCTCTGCAATGCCCCTGCTCTCTCTCAGTCCGGGGATTTCCCCCCATGCACCTTCCAATTTAGTCATTTTGGATTCGATGTCAAGACGAACATGGGACAATTTGAAATAATTATCGGAGACACAATAAGGAGCAAAAACTCTGTAATCTAACTGAATCATTGAGCAAGATGATTCTTGCCAATGGGCTGCCACATTAATTGTCCAAAGGCTGATAGGCCAAAAAAATCCCCTCGATTTTCATCGAGGGGATTTTATGCTTTGTCATCGAGTCAGTTTGGCAAAGGTTGCCTGTGGGTCAGGATTCGCCAGACTCGGATGATGAAATCATAGAGTCGGTCGGATTAGCGACGACGACGACCAGCAACGAGCCCACCGAGGCCGAGAACGGCGAGTGAACCAGGAGTTGGGACGAAGCCAGTACCGGCGATGGTGATGACTGAGCCAGCCTCGAAAGTGTTGTCGATCGCACCTGGGTTGTCGACGAATGAGTCGAAGAACTCGATGTCAAGGACGCCATCAGCCGAAAGGGTAATGTTGGGGACGCCAGCATCGGTCAGGTCGACGAGGCCGCCTGAGGAGTAGTTCATGTTGGTGACAGGAGCGCCGTCTGTACCTGGGGTCAGGAAGATCTGGCCTTCGAAGAACAATGTTGCTTCGTTTGCCCAGCTAGCACCAGCGGAAGTCAGGTTGACATCCCAGCCGATTGCGGTGATTTCAGCGCCAACGCCAACGAAGACCGAAAGGATCTCGTTGATTGGGTTGCCCTGCTCGTCCCAAGTGTTGAAGCCGCTGATATCGATGGTCATCGAACCAGTTGCGGTCCCAGCGTTGCTGAGGGTGTAGTCGGTGAGGCTGGTCGACAGAACTGGGCTTGCGGTTGCGAGTCCAGCTGCTGCTGCCAATGCGGTAAGTGCAATTGTTTTCATTTTCTCTTCTCTCTTTCGTTTGACAAACTAAGAACGGCCGACGCTCCACACGCCTGACCAACACAATCCAATTGATCCCTGCATATCACAGGGTTGATTGAACACAAAGACAAGTTTGAACAAGGGTGATTTCTCTTTCTCCCCTGTTATTCGCTGTGAAATCAGCTTATTGCGGTTCGACCGAGTGGTCATCGCCCGCGATTCGACTGAAAATCACCATATCAAGGGGGGAAAACCACCCCTGACACCCCTAGAGCGTAGTGATTTTTCAGGGCGTGTCAATAGAAATAGGCCTGAAATTGGAAAGAATCTGCAAAATCAACCCATTTTACGATTTGGGACCGATAAAAGATCAAAAACTCTCACCTGGGTATCCCATTCAACGATACGGGCGTTTTGATCGACGGATCGAACCGTGGACCGCACGGTCAATCTGTCAGAGATGACCACCAAATTGGGGGCATGCCGATGGTGGAGTTCTTTGAGTCCCGATGAGCGAACGCTTATTGGAGGTAGATCTGAGTTGGGGGCATTGGGCAAGTCAAAACAAAAAAAACACGCCTGATGATCGCTCGGGCGTGTGAACAGATAAACCGGGTACTTCTACGCTGAGGAAGTCGACTCAGATGGTATCGAGCTTGCGGCCCATCGCGCGGCGGCGGTTGAGGAGCTTGCGCCCGCTCTTGGTCTTCATGCGTGCGCGGAATCCGAAGGATCGGCGGCGTTTGGTGTTGCTCTTGCGGCGGGGGTAGTGCATGGCCATGGCTGAGGTCTCCTAAAATCTGGTCCTGAAAGACCATTCCCCGGTCAATCTCGGGCGGCAACTCTAGCCAAGGTCCCTCTCCCCGTCCAGTCAATCCCGTATCTCAATGCAAATTCATTGGACTCGGGTGCTTATCGAGCGGATAATAAGGTTGTCGTTCGTGGTGGAGTGATCACACGGACCGGCTCGCGGGCTCTTGTTCGGTGTTTATACTCATAAACCCTCAGCAACTGATCGCGGATCGCGCGAAATCTCCATCACATTCAATCTATCGATACGCTCCGACGCACCCCTGAGGTGTGTCGGGCGTCTTGCTCCGCAGCCGGTTGTCCCCGGATGTGTGATGGGGTGCTCTCCGATGAATGATGAGATGCGGGCCAAGGCTCAAGAGATCCTCCGCCACGAGTTCAAGAGCCTCGATCTGCTCGATCTCTCGCTCCGCCACGCCTCGATCTCGGATTCGAGGCTCGATTCGAACGAACGGCTCGAGTTTCTCGGCGATGCCATCCTCGGGATGATCGTCTGCGAACGGATCTTTATACGCTACCCCGAATACCTCGAAGGTGAGATGACCAAGATCAAGTCGCTGGCGGTCTCGCGGAAGATCTGCGCCAAGCTCGCGATCGATCTGGGGCTCGACGATTTGATCCGGGTGGGCAAGGGGATGCTGACCCAGCCAAAGCTACCCCAGTCGTTGGCGGCGGCGGTGCTCGAATCGGTCATTGCGGCGGTGTATCTCGACGGGGGGATGGAGGCGGCGAGGCGGTTCGTTGAGCCGTTGCTCGATCCGCTGCTCGACGAGGCTGTTGATTCGGGGCATCAGCACAACTTCAAGAGCGTGCTCCAGCAGCACGCCCAGAAGGCGATGGGGATCTCGCCGAGCTATCGCATTCTTGACGAGAAGGGCCCCGACCATGCCAAGGCATTCAATATCGCTGTCGAACTCAACGGGCAACGATTCGAGCCCTGCTGGGGGCAGTCGAAGAAGGCTGCCGAGCAGCTCGCGGCTCTGCATGCGCTCACCGAACTCGGGCTCATCGAAGAGATCGACGACGGCTCGGTTCGGCTGAAAGACGAATAATCAATCAACCCGCATTGGGCGGCCTAGCTTTTTACGGCTTCACTCGGCGTTGATGAGATCCATCACGATCGGGAGGTGATCCGATGCTTTGGAATCGTCGCCTTCGAGCCCCATCGCGGTCAGCGCCTCGGGGCTTAGTGCACGGGTATCGAGTATGAAGGCGTTGGCGGCTTGACTTATGGACTCGTCGATGAGCATCCAGTCGAGCCGACCGGGGCTGAATCGGCTCTTCTCATCGTTCCAGGTGATCATCGAGGCATCCCCGATATGCACCGTGTTGACCACGCTGAGGTTCTCGCCGTGGATGCCCAGCGATTTGCTCATGGTTTCGAGGGGCACACGCGAGCCGACGAGGTTGAAATCACCGGCGATGACGACCATTGCGTTGGGGTGCGCTTTATGTACAGAGTGGACGAAGGCGTTGATAGCCTTGGCTTGCTTGATGCGTTTACGGTCTTCATCGGAGTTGGCGTTGCCGCAGCATTTGAGGTGGACCGAGATAGCGAGGAGTTCGCCGGCGTCGGTGTCGATCAGCGCCGCCACCGCCCGCGCCGGGCGTTCATTGCCCGAGGGCGGGATCACCGCTTCATAGGATTCAATAATCCGATTCTTGGTGGCGATGGCGACCCCGGCCTTGGCGTTGGGCATGTGGACGCTCCACCCGGTGCCCGCGTAGGTGTTGAGCCACTTGGAGACTTCTTCCACGGGGGTGTTGAACCATTCTTGATAGAGGATCACATCGGGCTCGATCGCATCAAGCACCCGCGCAAAGGCATCGGGCGATTCGAGCGGTGACGAGAAGAGCACATTGGCGCTCATCACCCGGATGCTGTGGCTTGGCTTGGCGGGGATGGTCGCGTCTGTCTGGGCGATCGGCGCGAGCTTGGGCAGCATGACCCGGATGGTGGTGGACCAGAGAAATCGTCCGTTTTCGTCGATCTGATCGACGACGACTTCGATCGGGCCCTCGTCGGGGAGCATCGAGGCCCCCGGCGCGTGGCGGTCGATGCGGGCTTCGTAGTCATTTGAACCGTAGGTCGGCAAGAAGGCGAACCCGATGTCGCTGTGCCCGAGTGAGATGGCTTTGCCCGCTTGTGTATAGCGCGTCACGCTCGAGCCGATCCCGATAGTGCCCTTTGCGTTCTTGGGCGAGAGCTCGACAAGCAGGTCCACGCCTTGAGGCTCTTGCATCGACGCCTCGATGCTCATCCATTGCATCGGACGCCCGGTCTTGGGGCTCTGGTCGGCGTCGATCCGGATCCGGGTGGTGTAGGGGGCGGCCTGGATCGAGGGTTGGAAATCGTGGACGGGCGAGAAGTGGAGGTAGATGAAATGGCCGTCGGCGTACCCGTCAGGGAGTTGGTCCCAATCGTCGGTGTCGCCGTCGAGCATGATCTGGGGGACGGCATTGGCAGGGGGGGGCGTGGTTGTGCTCTGCACTGCTTGGGCGCGGCATCCGGTTGCGAGGAGGACGCCAGCGCTGAGCAGGCTCAGGTGGATGGTGGTCTTCATAGAATAAGGATAGTCTTGTCGGTTCGTTCATGTCTGGGAAGAGGACAGGCGGGTGTTTTATTTGTCACAACAAATAAAATAGAATCGGCTGGAATAGATGCCAGGGTCGGTGCGTTGGTCTGGAGCGGTGTTTGCGGACGGATCGCGCTCTTGGGCGGATGCGGACCCTTTGGCCGATCAGTACTTCAATGAACAGTTCACACACAGGAGAACAGAAAACATGAATCACACACTCAAAGCATCACTGGCGGGTCTGATCCTTGTCGGCGCAGGTTCAGGGCTCGCCGGGTGGAAGGCGATGGGCTCTGGGCGCGTTCTCGAACAAGGAAGCACCCACGAAATCGCCACGACGGCGGGGCACGAAGCCGAGGTCCGTTCGCGGGGGTACACCGTCGATCCGGTGCATACCAATGTGCTCTTCAAGATCCGCCACGGGAGCGTCTCGAACTTTTATGGGCGGTTCAATACGGTTTCGGGGGCGGTCAATTTTGACAAGCTCCATGTCGCGCGTTCATCGATGGAGATCACGGTCCAGACAAGTTCGATCGACACCAATAGCCGGGTCCGCGATGGGGATATCAAGGGCGCGAGCTTCTTGAACGCACGCCAGTTCGGCGAGATCACCTTCAGTTCTACCGGGATCGAAGAGATCGGCGACGGGGTATACACCATCACGGGTGATCTGACATTCTCGGGCAAGACCATGCCCATCAGCGCCGAGATGATCGATGTCCGGACCGGCAAGTTCCGCGACAACAATGTGCTCGGGTTCGAGGCGAGATTTTCGATCAAGCGATCCGACTTCGGGCTCACCAAGTATCTCGATACCAAGGACCCCGAGAAGGGGCCGTTGGGTGATGTCGTTGAGCTGATCGTGGCGGTCGAGGCGTTCGAGGATAAAGAGTAAGGCGCGGTCGGCTTTGACCAGTCTGAAGATATCAATCATTGACAGACCCGGCGTCGGCGTGCCCGCGCCGGGTTCTTTCTCTATACTCTGCAAGATTCGTGCCCACAGGAGAAGCGATGGACCCACAGATCCAACAACGCCTGATGATCTATGGCGGATTCGCTCCCGGGGCGATCGCGCTGGTGCTTCTGATGACGGCGTGGTATATCCACGCGTTCAAAAAATCTCGCATCGACCATGCCGAGGGCGATGAGTCGATCAAGAGCACCGACGGCCCGCGTTGGATGCTCCCGATCGTGCTTGCGCTCGGGTTCGCGGGGGCCGACTACGCTTTTAGCTATTCGTTCCGTCTCTGGCCGACGAGCAATAACGATCGCTTCACTCACGCCATCACACTCATTGCTTTGGCGGCGGTGATTGAAGGGGTGGTGTCGCTCCCGTTGCTCGTTGGCTTTCTGGTCCGGGCGGTCGCCTTGGGGGGGGCGTTCTGGATGCTCGGCGAGGGGTACAGCGAGACGATCTTTGGAGGCACCCCGACCTTCGTGGGCTCGACGATCTTTGCTGGGCTGGCCGGCGCGACAATCGCGACAGGCGCCGATCGCAATAGCGAAGACACCCCGGCGTGGGTCGATGCGATCACCTGGCTTGTTATCGCCGGCGCGTCGATGCCGATCTTCTTGAGGAATCAGTTCTCGATCGGTGCGATGATCCCCGCGGGGATCATCGCGGTGCTGGTCTCGGCGTTGATCGTCGGGCTGATCTTCCGCGAGTTTCGGTTCTCGCGCGGCGGGGTGAGTGTGCTGGTTGGATACCTGCTCGCGATGTTGACGGGTTCGATCATCCAGAGCGGGGCGGTGTACCTCCCGGCGGTGCTGCTCTTGGCGTTGTCGCCGATGGTGACACTCGTTAAACTTAAAGATTCATCGGGGCTCAGGCTGCTGCTCACTCGCCTTGCGTTGCTTGTTGTGATTCTCGGCTCAGCGATAGGAACATTAGTGTGGTCGGTCGGTGGATCGCCCGGAGACGGAGAGGGCGATTCGTATCTGGATTCAGATTATTCACCGATGGAGCAATAAATAAAAACCCCGCATCGAGCGGGGTGTGTGATCGTTCATGTGAACGGATTTAGCGATGTTTGCGTGTGATGCGGACTCCGAGCCCGAGACCGAGCATGCTCATCCCCGCGATCGCGGCTGATGGCAATGGGACGACCGTGATGGTGTTGCCCAAGAGCTTGTCAGAGTCGCCGTTGTTGAGTCCACGGAACCGGACCGCGAACCAGTCGCCGTTTGCCCCCAAAAAGCTGGAAGCGGTGAGCGATGAGGCATCATCGGCTTCGATCTCAAACTCAAAGATCCCGATTTCTCCGACCGCGAGCCCGAAGGACGGGTTTCCGCCGCCGTTCCAGTTGCCACGAAGTGCCGCCCCTGCATCGAAGTCGCCAAAAGGGTTCGCCGACTCTGAGCCGGTGTCTTCGAAGTCATCATTGCTTGCGTTTTCGAGCTCTGCCTCAAAGTCATCATCGGTGGTCGCGATATCAAAGACGAATCCGGTGAGGTATCCGCCGACACTGCTCGCGCTGGTGTTGGTGAGCGTGATGACCAAGAGGCCCTCGTCGCCGTGGTCATATGAATAATCAAGGCTGGCCGAGAACTGAGCCCCGGTGTTCTCGATGCTTGAAGAGTTATTGCCGTTGACTTGGACAACATCAGCGTTGGCTCCACCGACGAGTGTTCCAACAGCGATGGCTGTGAGTATGGTCGATATTTTCATTTTTGGTATCCTTTGGCGATTGCAGCTTGCGTTCGCTCGAACATAGGCGAACGCTCTCTCTGAGCATTCAGGTAGTCGAGGATATCATGGAATGTGACCATTTCAATGGGGTGGCGAAAAGTTGGTATAGATTATCAATTTTGGTTCATGATTATGACTCTTCTCGGTTCAGCGGGGCCCGATAATCAGATAGAGTACCAATGGGACGAGTTGAGTGATGCCTAGCCAGGAAGATTCATCAAACCATGCCTCTCTCCACATCGCCGGAGGCGGGGTGGTATCGCTTCGATTCCCGGTCGAGTCCGACCGCGCCGAGTTCATTGCTCTGCGGCAGGCATCTCGCGAGCATCTCGAAAAGTGGGAGCCGATCCCGCCGAGCGGGCTCGATCCATTTGGCCCCGCGTGCTTCGATCGAGAGATCGAGCACGCCAGCACCGAGCGCGAGCAGCGATGGCTGATCATCGAAAACGCGACGGGCAGAATCGCCGGGCGGATCACGCTGGGCAACATCGAGCGCGGCCCGTTCAACAACGGACGCTTCGGGTACTGGCTCGGCGCTGGGTTCGAGGGGCGGGGGTACATGCTCGAAGCGTTGACCCTCGCGGTGCGTCATGCCTTCGCGCCGATCGCCGAGGGCGGTTTGGGCTTGCACCGGGTGTGTGCCAACATTATGCCGAGCAATGTACGCTCGCGGACGCTCTTGGAACGGGTTGGGTTCGTCAAGGAGGGGTACTCGGAAAAGTACCTGCAGATCCGCGGGGTGTATGAAGATCATGAGCGGTGGGCGATGACGGTGGAGAGGTAGCAGCCAGCGGGCTCACTCACTCCCACTCAATCGTCGCCGGCGGCTTGGACGAGATGTCATACACCACCCGATTCACCCCCGGGACCTCGTTGATGATTCTTGTCGAGATTCTGGCGAGGACATCGAAGGGAATCCGTGACCAGTCGGCGGACATGAAATCCTGGGTTTCGACGGCACGAATCGCGATAACTCGTTCGTAGGTTCGTCCGTCGCCCATGACGCCTACGGATTGGATGGGGAGCAGGACGGCGAAGACTTGGGAAGTTTTGCGATACAACCCCGCAGCGACGATCTCTTCGAGCAGGATTTCGTCGGCGTTGCGGACGATTTCGAGCTTCTCTTCGGTGATGTCGCCGAGCACCCGCACGGCCAAGCCCGGGCCGGGGAATGGGTGACGCCAGACGATGGAATCGGGGAGCCCGAGGACAGTACCAAGGGCGCGGACTTCGTCTTTGAAGAGTTCGCGGAGGGGTTCGATGAGGTCGAAGCCGAGTTCTTCGGGTAGGCCTCCGACATTGTGGTGGAGTTTGATGTTGGCGCTGTTGCCCGAGTGCCCGTGTCCGGATTCGATGACATCGGGATAGAGGGTGCCTTGGGCGAGGAAGTCGGCGCCGTTGATTTCGTCGGCTGCCTCTTTGAAAACCTCAATAAACCGATGCCCGATTCGCTTGCGTTTGATTTGCGGATCTTCAACGCCGGCGAGATCCCCGAGGAAGGGCTTGGACGCATCGACGACACGGAGGTCGATATGGAAATGGTCGCGGAAGGTGTGTTCGACGAGGTCGCGTTCTTTGTTGCGGAGTAAGCCGTTATCGACGAAGACGCAGGTGAGTTGGTCGCCGATGGCTTTGTGGAGCAGCGCTGCGACGACGGAGGAATCGACGCCGCCGGATAAGCCGCAGAGGACGCGTTTGTCGCCGACGAGTTTTCGTACGCGGGCGATCTCTTCGTCGGCGTAGGCGCTCATCTTCCACGAGCCCGAGCAGTCACACATCCCGTAGAGGAAGTTGCGGAAGATCTCTGGGCCGTGGGGGGTGTGCGTCACTTCAGGATGGAACTGCACGCCGACAAAGGTGTGTTTTGGGTCATCGGATCGGACGGCTGCGTATGGGCAGGTGTCGGTTGATGCGATGGGGGTCATGTGTGCTTTGTTGAGGTTTGAGATCTGGTCGCCGTGGGACATCCAGACTTGTGTATGGGCGGGGATGGCGTCGAAGATGTTGTCGGCGTGCCCGTTGTCTTTGATTTCGAGCTGTGCGCGCCCGTACTCGCGGTGAGGGGCTTTGTGGAGTGTCGCGCCCTGCAGATGGCACGAGAGCTGCATGCCATAGCAGATGCCGAGGATCGGAACGCCGAGTTCGAGGATTTCGGGGTCCATTGTGGGGGCGCCGTCGTCGGTGACGGAGGATGGTCCGCCCGAGAGGATGATGCCCTTGGGGTTCATGGCTTTGAGTTCGTCCGCGGTGATCGAGGGCGCGACAAGGACCGAAAACACGCCGGCGTCGCGGACGCGTCGGCAGATGAGTTGGGCGGTCTGGGATCCGAAGTCGAGCACGGGGACGACTTCGTGCTCGATGTGCGATTTTGGATGATGTGCCATGGATGTTCTCAGCGGGACATGAGCCCTTGAGGGGCGCGGACCATACAATGGAGTGCAGATGTTGCTCTTCTGCGTCCGATAAACCCGGAGTTGTTTGGTGGCCCCGGGTGATATCGTAGTCTCGGGGGCACAAAAGACCAGAAGTGGAGGCAACCAGTTGTCAGGATTTCCGAATAGTGAGAGTCCAAGTCCTTTCGCCTACAGTTGTTGCATGTCTAGGAGCATGCATCGAAGTATCCGGCGGGCTGGGATCTGGATGATCGGGCTGGTGCTGATCGGTTCGGTATCTGGCTGTGTCCCAGAGACCAAAGCCGGGTTTGACTCACCGGCACCATCCAAACGGCTCGACGCGATCGTCGGGGCATCGGGCTTGGAGGACAGCGAATCACTAGTTAAACTGGTAGAGAAGCTCAGATCGGAAGTACCCACCGAGCGGATGCTGGCGATCCGATCCCTCGAGGTCCGCACCGGAACAACACTCAGCTATGACCACGCGGCACCGCACTGGCAGCGGATTGAGGGCTTTGAACGGTGGGTTGATTACCTCGAAGAACACGGAATCGAGGCCTCCGACATCAAGGATGATGGCGAAAACACGCAGGACGAACCGATGGAGCAGGATGCCGGGTGATACATGACGGGGATAACCAGCGCACAGGGCACACTCTATGAGTAGTATTCTGTGAGACGAAACGGACATCTATGCATCAACGACCCGAAATCGAACTCAAACTCATCTCCGATCCTATGTACCTCTGCGGCGCAAGGGAACTCGTCGGGTGCATCGCGCGGCGGATCGGTTTCGATGATATGGATTGCTCGAAGATCTCGCTGGCGGTCGACGAGGCGCTCTCGAACATTATTCGTCACGGGTATGGCAAGGCGTTTGATCGCCCGATCTGGATCGGGATCTCTCCGATCAAACCCACCACCGATTCGATCGGAGGGATCATCATCACCATCGAGGACGAGGCCAAGCAGGTCGAACCCTGCAAGATGAAGGGGCGCGAACTCCACGACATCAAACCCGGCGGGCTCGGTGTGCACATCATCCAAGAGGTGATGGACGAAGTTCGCTACGAGAAGAGAGAAAAAGTTGGGATGCGCATGATCCTGACCAAATGCGCCCCGAGACCGATGGAATCTCCACGGCTCTCCGACCGGAAATGTGTGTGTATCACCCCGCAATCCAAATCGCGGACACGATCTTGAGCACTTTTTCGTTCTGATCGGCTACAGTAGATGCAGAGGAACAGGTTCTCCTGAGGGTTCAGCATCTCATGGCACACTCCAATCCAACATATATCCAGATCGATCGCCCCGAGCAGGGTGTTGTTGTGCTCAGTCCATCGGCGGACATCGATATGAGCCGATCGCCCGAACTCCGCGCGATCCTCCGCCAGGAGATGGGCGGGGGTGTGCACAAGATGGTTGTCGACCTCGAAGAGGTGCACTACATGGACTCGTCGGGGCTCGCAACGCTTGTCGAAGCGATGCGCAACGCGAGCAAGACGAGCACCCAGCTGGTGATCTGCAATATGAACCAGAAGGTAAACGCGATCTTCGAGATCGCCCGGCTCGACTCGTTCTTCTCGATCGTGGGCACCCGCGACGAAGCGATCTCGCTCTGAGATTATGCTGCGGAGCAAGATTTCATTGAGATCCCGAGAGCCACGGGTAGACAAACCGACGCCAACAGGCGACACTGTGGGCAATGGCCGAACCGATGTCAGATCAAGACCCCAACACGAGCCGCCCGTTCTATCTGCTGCCGGTGGTTGTGCTGCTCTATCCGATCGCCCTGATCGGACGACGAATCATCGGGGTGCTCGATCACACCGGCGAAGTGTTGTACATGCTCATCGACGCGAGCCGATGGTTCGGGCGAGGGGTCTTCCGTCCCAAGTACCGATTGGGCAAGAACGCGATCGTTTCGCAGATTGTCCGCATCGGCGTTCAGTCGATCTTTATTGTGGGGCTTGTTTCTGCGGCCGTGGGCCTGATTTTGGCGCTTCAACTCTCGCCCCCGCTCGATGACTTTGGCCAGCGAGACAAGATTGCCAACATCATCGCGGTCGCGGTGCTTCGTGAGTTGGGTCCTCTGATCGGGGCGATCGTGCTCACAGGCTTTGCTGGCGCGTCGATCGCTGCTGAGCTCGGCACGATGGTGGTTTCTGAGGAGATCGAGGCGCTCGAAGCGAGTGCGCTCAATCCGATCCGTTTCCTCGTGGTCCCTCGTCTCTTTGCGGCGACGGTCTCGATGACGGCGCTCGGTGTCATGTCGAGTTTCTGCTCGATCGTTGCTGCGTTGTTGATCTCGGTGACCGTGCTGGGTATCCCCTATGAGACCTATATGAACAACATGCTCACCCAGGCCAAGCAGGTTGACTTCTGGACCGGCGTGGTCAAAGGCGGCGTGTTTGGGACGCTCATCGGAATTATTGCCTGCACCAACGGGCTCCGCGTCACGGGCGGGGCGGCGGGCGTTGGGCGAGCGACAACCTACACCGTCGTTGAGTGTATCGTCGCGATCGTCACTGCTGACTTGGTGTTCACCGCGGTGTTCTTCGCGCTCGGGTTGTTTTAAGGGAAGAGACCAACTACAAGACTTCGCCATTTTTCAACTCACAACCGATACCCTACCGGATGCTCGATGAGTGAGTAGAGTTCTCTGAGCACGGTCATGACGAAAAAACCGATGACAGTGAGCGATGCCATGATCCCGGTAGCGGTCCAGAGCCCCGCGCCGGCGAGCCACCCGCAGGCGTAGAGCGCGGGCCAGATCGCGCCGTAGCGGGTGATCTTCTCGCCGAGGATCGGGCCGGTGCCAACCTTTCTGAGTTTGCGGACGATCATGATCGCAAAGAGAGCGACAAAGCCGAGCGGATAAAGCGCCGCGGTCAACGGCACAAAGTCTGGCCAGAGCCCGTCGGGTCCTCGTCTGGTCCAGGCAAGAGCGAGGAGGATCAGCGAGCAGAGGATCCACCCAACAACCGCAAAGATCACGGCCCGCCTCGAGATCGGTGGGCTCCGCCGCCCGAGATGCTGGGCGAGCCCGGCGACGACCATCGCATGGGTCATCACCAGCCACACCGGGAGCAGGAACCGTACCCAGAGATCGGGGATGAGCATATGACCGGCGTAGATCAGCGAGAGCAGCACCATCCCGATCCCGGGGACGAACTTGCCGAGCACATTGAACACGAGGATCGCGCATGCGAGCAGCAATGTCATCAGGATCGCTCCGGTCCCGAAGACCATCGCCCCGAGGACCGCGAGCATCAATGCCGCCGCCACGAGGCAGACTGCCAGCTCGATGCTCGCCGATCCATCGACGATCGGGCTCCCCGCGTTGCCCAATGCCCGGTCCCGGTGGACATCGAGCAGGTCATTGAGGCTCGTCCCAAAGGCGTAGAGCCCGACGCCGGCGATCAAGCCGCTCCCCAAGAGCAGCGTCAGCGGCGCGTCCTTGACCACGCTGGCGACGAGTTCCTGCTCGTTGAATCGGCTCCAGAGGATGATGAACCAGAGGTTGGCGACGGCACCGAAAGCGGTCGTCACTCTGGTGAGCTTGAGCATCGGGGCGAGTCTGATGAGTGTTTTTCGCACGGATGATGGTAGCGGCGATGAAGCCCGAGGGGGCGAGGGCTACCATCCACGACGATGCCCACTGACGCCAGAATCCCCAATCCCAGCGCGATCATCGTCTCGCGATATAACGAGAGCGTCACTTCGGTGATGCGCGATGGGGCGATCGGGGCGTATCTGGATCGCGGGGGGTCGGAATCGACCCTCGCGGTGCTTGAAGCACCCGGGGCCTATGAACTGATCTCGATCGCCCGCGCAGCAGCATCGAGCGGCCTGTACGCTTCGGTCGTGTGTCTCGGGTGCATCATCAAAGGTGAGACTTCGCACGATCAGCATATATCGAATGCAGTCGCCAATGGCTTGGCGCAGATTACCATCGCGACGGGTGTGCCGGTGAGCTTTGGCGTGCTGACCACCAACACCAACGAACAAGCCCTTGCCCGCGCAGGTGGCGCAAAGGGCGACAAAGGGGCCGAAGCCATGAACGCCGCCCTCGACGCGGCCGACGCGATCACGATGCTCGCAGCAGCCAAAGCAACCAACACCCCGGGCGTTCGTTTCACTCCCGGCTTGAGACCCAACGACAAACTGACGAGTGCGAAGGATTCAAACTAACCCATGGCTTCACCACGCGACATCCGCAAACTCGCCCTCTTGGCGCTCTACCAACTCGATGCCCGAGGCGGCGACGACATCGAGTCCATCCGCAGCTCGCTCGATGATGTCCACACCCTCGAAGACGAGGGGCTGGCGTTCTCGGATCTCAAAGCCGAGTTCACCGACGCCCAGCGCGACAAGGCCTTCGAGCTCGCGCGACGGGCCTACGAGCATCGCTCCGTCGCCGATATTGAGCTCAACGAACTCTCGACCGATTGGACGGTCACCCGAATGCCCGTCGTCGATCGCTCGATCCTTCGCATGGCTCACTACGAGATGACCGCCATCGACGATCCCAAGCCCAAAGCAGCCGTCAACGAGGCGGTCGAACTCGCCAAGGCGTTCTCGACCAAAAACTCTCCCGGGTTCATCAACGGCATCCTCGACAAAGTCCTCAAACGCGTGCTCGCACACGCGGATTCAGCGTCGGAGGGCTAAGCCATGGCGATCTTCCGCAAAGCCATCGACAAGCTTAAAAAAGGGCTCGGCAAGACCCGCGAGACCTTCGTCTCATCGCTCCGTTCGGTGCTCAGCGGCAAACAGCTCGACGATGAGCTGATCAAAGAGATCGAAAAACGACTGATCGAGTCCGATGTCGGCGTGGCCGCCACCAAAATCCTGATCGACGCCATCAAAGCCGACTACAAAGCCGGCACGCTCACCAAGGGCGAAGATGTGATCGAGTACCTCAAGACCGAACTCAAAGCGATGTGGCCCGCGCAGGATCGGACGCTCAATCTCAGCGAAACCAAGCCCAGCGTCATCCTCATGACCGGAGTCAACGGCGTGGGCAAAACCACCTCGATCTCCAAGCTCTGCCAACAACTCACCAGTGAAGGCAACACCGTGCTGCTCGGCGCCTGTGATACCTTTCGAGCGGGTGCTGTGCGTCAACTCGAGATCTGGGGCGAGCGACTCGGCGTCGAAGTCGTCAAGGGCCAACAAGGCGGCGACCCGGCCGCGGTGGCGTTCGATGCCTGCGCTGCGGCCAAGGCGAGGGGTGTCGATATCTTGATTCTTGATACCGCGGGGCGATTGCACACACAGACGGGTTTGATGGATCAGCTGAGCAAAATCCGGCGCGTCATCGATAAAAACATCCCCGGCGCCCCCCACGAAACGCTTTTGGTCCTCGACGCAACCAGCGGCCAGAACGCACTGCGTCAGGCTGAAGAGTTCAATGCGGCGGCTGGCGTCACGGGTATCTTCCTGAGCAAACTCGACGGCACCGCGCGAGGTGGCATCGTGGTCGCAATCAAAGAAGCGACCAAGATCCCCGTCAAGTTCATTGGTCTCGGTGAGACCCCCGAAGACATCGAACCCTTCGACCCCGAGCACTTTGTCGAGGCCATGTTTGCAGAATAACAATCTGTGGAAGTATGCATGAAGCTCCCTTTCCCCCCTCTGTATACACCCAGGTCGCTCATCTGTTTGCAAGAGGGGTACACCCATTCGATTTTGACGAGTGATCTGATGGCGGGCTTGACCGTTGCGGTGATCGCGCTGCCTCTGGCGATGGCGCTCGGGATCGCGTCGATCCCTCAAGATGTCGCTGGCCAACTTCGCGCCATCCATCCCTGGCTCACCCCGCCGGCGATGGGGCTATTTACCTCGGTCCTCGCCGGATTTCTCATCTCGATGTTCGGGGGTAGCCGAGTCTAGATCGGCGGCTCAACCGCGGCCTTCATCCCCATCGTTTTCGAGGTCGCGTCGATGTATGGGTACGAAGGGCCCATGTTCGAGATGACCAAGGTCGGGCTCCTCGACAAGATCGGCGTCGAAAACATGTTCGGCGATGTCGAAGAGGCACTGGATCGGGCGAGGGTGTTACTAAGCGATTCCGCGAGAGAGTGAGTTGAACCAACTCCAAGTTTCTGCACGAGACGGGATTTTGTAGCGATGGTTGACTCAAAATATCGTGCGCAGAATATGCCTAATCACCATTTTGAAGACAATTTGTACCTATTGCCCTCTGGACGCATTGCGTATCTCCCCTTGTCGTGTATTATTGGGTAGAGGTGATTCCTTGGCCTGTTCATTCAGAACACCAACAATCATTTGGAGAGATGAGATGAGTTTATCAAAGTATGCAATCGCTGGGCTTCTTGCAGCGGTATCAACCGTGAGTGCTGGGGAGTTGGTTGTCGCTCAGTTTGACATCAACGATCACCCACAGGGGGGGATCGCACCTCCGCTTTATGCTCTGCGTATGGACAATGTCTTCGGCTTTGACTTGGCGACATTCAGCGCCGATGTATTTAATGACGCAACCTTGACCGTTGTTCAAGATACGAACACCAACGATCTCTTCATTGATATCGCGGGTACCTTCTCGGGCGGCGAGGATGTCGGCGGAGCATGGGGGACCACCTTCGATCTCTCCGCCAACTTCCGCTATGCAGCCAATGTCGTGACCACCGTTGATGGGTGGGCGATCGATGGATTCTCGCTGCTCAATACGGGCACGATCACCCGGCTCGATACCAACGAGACCACCACCTGGTACGGGATGGAAGATGTCCTCGGCGATAACGGCCCTGCTGGCAACACCTTCACCTTCGCTGCCGACGGGTGGCGGATCGATAACGACGATTCGACTTGGGTTGGGCGTGGGTGGATGACCACCAATACCGATGGTTCGCCGTCGGCGGATCCGGCGCAGGACTGGTTCTTCAGCGCCGTTCAGGTGCCGAGCCCCGCAGGATTGTCATTGCTCGGGTTTGCCGGAATCGCTTCGATGCGTCGTCGGCGATAAGCACGCGATACACAAATAGATCACTCAGAGCCCCCAATTCATTCGGGGCTTTTTTTTATAACTCAAAGTCATCGATCATCGTCCACACATCGCGGTGGGGCTCTTGTGAAGGATCGTATCTGTTCTTGGTGATCGAGTTGAACCGGGATCGCTCGATCCGATCGGCTTCAGTAATCGCCGGATCTCGGATATTCCACAGCAGCAGCATGATCAGATCCCGCTGTTGCTCGTCAGCGACGGGGAGTGCACGCTTGAGGATCGGTACAAGCTCTTCGCCAAACCCACCGAGCGCATACACACTGAACATGGCATCGCCTCCGATGTCATTATCACGAAGGTGTGGTATCAGAATCTCGCTTGCTCGTTCAACACTCCGGGCAACACCCGCGCGGGCGAGGATGTAGGCCGCGAGGTATCGCTGCTGCCCATCATCTGACTCCATCGCTGCTTCAAGTTCAGGCACCCAATCGTGCGCGACGGGGATCAACGCCAGCGTGCCAAAGTGGGCGTTTGAATAGATCAACCCTCGCCGACGGGCATGGTCATAGGGCGTGGTGTCATCGGCGAGCCCCTCGATGGTCACGCGAACAAGATCAGCCGTGACGCTGTTTCGCTCATCGCCCCGGATCGTCTCGTAGTACCCCCCGTTCCAGCTGCCATCGGGCTTGAGCGGGTTGGTGTGATAGATCTTTTTACCTTGGAGCCGACGCCAGATCTTGTGGGCGATCACCTGGCGTACCTGCCAGTCCTCATGGTTGAGCGCGCCATAGATATATTCGATCGTCAGATCCGGATGCGACCAGAACACCGGTGCCGCCTTGGACAAGTTCATCCGGATATCGTCGTCGCGGAACTGATCCAGCAGCTCATCGAGTGAGTACGAATGATCGAAAGTCTCGGTGCAGTTCACCGGATTCGGGGGGCGATCAACATGACCCCAAGCCAACCCGGACACGAATCCGACAACGATCAACCGAATGAATAGATGCATATATTTCCCTTCGGCGATCGAGTTTGGATCGATCCAATACCGACGAAATCTCTAGTTCCAGCTTGCTCCTCTGCCCCTCCCTGCGCCCCGCGGGGAGGGGGCCGCGTCTTCGCGGCCGGAGGGGTGTCTTACGAATCTTTATCAGCTTGGAAGTCTTTTCAGAGACCCCTCCGTCTCGCTTCGCTCGACACCTCCCCGCGTGGGCGCAGGGAGGGGCAAGAAGGGGTTCACCCTGCACTATCCCCCCGGGCTTCATGCTCAGACTCAAACTCCTCGGCAAATGACACCGCCCCCGGCAGCTCGCTCTTCCAGGGCTGATCAGCCGTCAACTCACGCGCGGCCTTGCGCCCTTCGAGAATCCATCGCCGTTCGCTATTGGCCTCCGGGGTTTCAAGTTTCTCGGCCGGGGTGTCGTCTTTCGAGAGATGGATCGTTTGCGTCGGGAAGGCGAACTCGACGCCTAGGCGGTCGGCCAAACGGACCACATCGAGCATGAACCGGTGCTTCTCACGCAGCTCGATCGACCAATCGGGGCACTCGAAGAAGATGTAGACCAAGATATCGAGCGAGTGTGGCCCGAACCCGTTGAGCCAGACATGGTAATAGTCCTTGCGGGTATACGGGTGGAGCTTGACGATCTCGCGGATGCCGGCGCAGAAGGCCTCGATCTTGTCGGGGTGGGTGTCGTAGGTGACATTGAGCTTGGTGGTGAATCGGCGGTACTTTCGGCGGCCGTAGTTATCAACCTTCGCCCGGACGAGCGTCGCGTTGGGGACGGTGACGAGCGAGTTATAGAAGGTACGGATGCGCGTCGAGCGGAACCCGAGGTCCTCGACGGTGCCTTCGACCTCGTTGACAAGGATCCAGTCGCCGATCTCGAAGGGACGATCGAGGATGACGGCGATCGAGCCAAAGAAGTTCTCGATGGTGTCTTTGGCAGCGAACGCGACCGCCAAGCCCCCGATCCCGAGCCCGGTGAGCAGAGGCATGATCTCGATATTGAACGAGCCGGCGATGTAGACGAGCCCGATCGCCCCGATAAAGAGCTTGACGGTCCGCTTGACCATCGGCACGAGCAGGTCGTCGAACTTGGTCTCTGTCTTGGACGCCTGCGAGGAGAGCCAGTCGCTGAGCAGGTCCGTGATCCGGAAGGCCGCCCAGACAAGCGAGACCATCAGCACGACCCGGACAGCAACGATGAGCACCATCGTCGCTGTCGGTGGGAGCAATCCAAGATCAAGGGCGAGGTACCAGATCCCCGCAGCCCCAAGCAACCCGAACGGGCGGATAGCCCTCTTGAGTGTCCCCTTATCGACTTCGCGTTTGCGTTTGATCTCGAACCGATGCCAGAGCCCTTGGAGGATGGCGCGGATCACGAAATCGACGACGATCCCGATAAAGATGACGACCAAGATCCCGAGCCACTGCCAGTACTCAAGCCCGAGCGCCGTATTCCCCTTGAGCGACGCCGGGACCGCGGCGCGGATCCGCCCCATCAGGGTTTTTTTGAGTACCTCGCCAGCGACGGTCCGGTCGTCTTCGCTGGCGATGGCCAAGTCGTGGATTTTCTCGAGTGTCGATCGATCAAATCGCCAGTTCCCATCGGCGTCCTTGCTCAGCGCGATCGAATACCCCGGGTGCTTGGTGCTGAAAACCGCGTGGGCCACGAACCGGTCTGGTTGTGGGTAATAGATGAACTTCTCCGAGCTTGGATCGTCCGGGAGCTGGTCCTTGCGGACCTTGCCGATCCGTCCGAGCACCTCGTAGAGGTCAACGGCGATGTTCTGCTTGGCTTTGGTGGGCAGATTCGATTCGAGATCGAGTGTCTCGATGGCTTGGTCCATATACGCGCGGGCCGCCTGGGTGGACTGGGCTTCGTTGAAATCAACGATCGCCTTAAGGAAGGTGAACATCGTCGCCCGGGGCGATTCGAGAAGCGGGTTGGTGCTCTGGGCCGAAGTAGTGTTGGGCGTGCTTGTATCGGTTGGAGATTGATCGTCTGCCGTCTGGGCCGCGCTGGCTGATGACGGCGCGAGCAGGAGCGTCAACCCAAAGAGTGCGATGAGCCCCCAGCCGAGCAATGCGGTGTGTGTGCGTGTCTTCATAGCCCGAATGCTATCCGATCCCAGCACCGGAAAGGGATGAGATCCAAGAGTTTCAGAACACCGTCGAAGCAAGTGTTCAGCTGCGTCAGAGGCGTTTTACGCTGAGACGCGCTGGGTGATGGTCCTCGCATTGATCTGTTCCCGGATCAACGCTCCAACGCTGGCGCCCCACGCAGACCAGTTGAGTTCGGCCCGTGCCCACCCGAGGGCCTCTTGGCTCATCGCTCGATACCGAAGTGGGTCGTCGATGAGCGATTCGACCGCATCGGCCCACGCCGAGGCTTGAGCATCAACATCGATCACGATCCCGGTCTGCCCGTCGAGGACCACAAAGGGCAATCCCCCGGCGGAGGACACGATCGACGGGCGGGCGAAGTGGGCCGATTCTGCCGGGGCGATCCCAAAGGCTTCGCCGAGTGAGGGAAGGAGCTGGAGATGGCAGCTGCTCAGCAGTGCTTGATGGCGGGCGCGATCTCCGGGATCGGAGAGCCGGAGCGGGCCGACGGATTCGACAGCATCAGACCGATTCGAGTGTTTGGTCCCTCGCCCGACGACATGGAGCGTGGCGTTGATCCCACGCCCGCGGAGGATCTCGGCTACTTGGGTCGCCAGATCCACCCGCTTGCGGATCGGATCGGCGGCCACGATCAACAAATCGCAATGCCCACGCGTTGGCGGGGATGCCGGGGCGTCAATCTCTTCAGGGTGTTCTGGATAGACATGGGCGCCCATCGCGACGACCCGCGTGCGCTCGGCGGGCATCCCGAAGTCTTGTTGGGCGGACCGTTCGGTGTTCGGAGCCGCAAAGATCGCCATATCGGTGCGGTGGAGGGCGGCTCGCTCGACCTCGAAGTTTGTTTTCCGGAAGACCCGCCCGCGTCGAGCCAGCGACGGGTAGGTCTGCTCGAGCACCAGCGAGGTCGCATCGGAAAAGTACACGATCGGGAGATCTGTCTCGAGTGCAAAGAGCGCCGACGAGATGCAGCACCCAAAGAGGGCATCGAGGTGCTCGCCCCGATTGAGCAGTTCATCGAGATTTATTTGGGCAATGGCCGAGCACGATTCGGCAGCCCTGAGCACCTTGGTGCGGGTCCTGTTGGGCAGAAACCGGTCAAAGAGACGCCGAATCGACATCGGCGTCCGGCGATGGTGGATTCGGAGCACCCGATTGCCCGCCCGTGTGAGGATCGACGCCGACTCAGAAGCCCGTGCTCTGGCTTGGATCGGAACAATCTCGATCCCCTGTTCCTTGAGCGACTTAGCCATGCGATAGGGCATCCCCGAGATCTGGTCGGGGTTTCCCAGATCGCTCATCGCGATCATCCCGACACGGATCGGGCTCACTTGGGGGCTCTCCATATCTCCTCGATCGACTCGCATACCGACATCTTTGGATCCCGATGTCCAAAACATACAAGAAGAGCAGTGATCCGGGCGAAATTTGGCATATTTTTCCTGATATGCTTGCGAGAAAATGACGCTTTCTATTCATCTCCATTGGTGGCCCATCGGAATCGAGCGACCTACCCTATAGACCCAATACGACGGGCACAGAGCCGGTCATACTGAAACCGATTTTTACGATAAAGGGAGCGGCGCACATGGCAGCTGGGACCAAGGGATCAATCACACAAGTCATCGGGTCGACATTCGACGCCCAGTTCCCCGAAGGGGATCTGCCCGATATCTACAACGCGGTCATCACCGAATGGGAGCACAACGGCAAAGCGACCAAGCTCGTCGGTGAAGTCCAGCAGCATCTCGGCGGCGGGCGCGTGCGAGCAGTTGCGCTCGGTTCAACCGATGGCATGACCCGGGGGATGACCTCGGTCGATACCGGCGGGCCCGTCGCGGTGCCCGTTGGCGACAAAGTCCTCGGACGCGTCTTCAACCTCCTCGGCGAGGCGATCGACAACAAGCCCGAACTCGAAGGCGTGGCTCGTTCACCGATCCACCGCGAACCACCCGAGTTCTCCCAGCTCAACCCAAAGACCGAAATTCTCCCAACAGGTATTAAGGTCATCGACCTGCTCTGCCCGTTTGTGCGTGGTGGTAAGATCGGGCTCTTCGGTGGTGCGGGTGTCGGCAAGACCGTGATCATTCAGGAAATGATCGCCCGTGTGGCCCGTGAGTTCGGTGGGTACTCCGTCTTCTGCGGCGTGGGCGAACGAACACGCGAAGGCAACGACCTCTGGCGCGAAATGGCCGAAGCAGAGTACACCGATGCCGACGGCAATGTTGCCCATGTGCTCGACAAGGTGGCGATGGTCTTCGGGCAGATGAACGAACCTCCGGGATCACGCCTCCGCGTCGCGCTCTCAGGCTTGACCATGGCGGAGCACTTCCGCGACGAATCCGGTAAAGAAACCATGATGTTCGTCGACAACATCTTCCGCTTCACCCAGGCCGGTTCCGAAGTCTCCGCATTGCTGGGCCGAATGCCCTCAGCAGTGGGGTATCAGCCAACTCTCTCGACCGAGATGGGGCAGCTTCAGGAACGAATCACCTCGACCGCCAAGGGCGCGATTACCTCCGTACAGGCGATTTATGTCCCCGCGGATGACCTGACTGACCCCGCACCGGCGACCGCGTTTGCTCACTTGGATGCGTTTGTTGTTCTTGAACGATCAATCGCCGAGAAGGGCATCTTCCCCGCGGTCGACCCGTTGTCATCGACCTCCCGAATCCTCGACCCATCCATCATCGGCGAGCGTCACTACGCGGTCGCCCAGCGGGTGCAGAAAATCCTCCAGCGCTACAAGGACCTCCAGGACATCATCGCGATTCTTGGTGTCGACGAACTCTCGGATGTCGACAAGCAGGTCGTTAACCGTGCTCGTCGAATCGAACGCTTCTTGTCCCAGCCATTCTATGTGGCCGAGGTCTTCACCGGGTTCCCCGGGATCAACTCGACGCTTGAGCAGACCATCGACTCGTTCGAGCGTCTCTGCGAGGGCGAGGGCGACGATCTTCCCGAGTCAGCATTCATGTATGTCGGCACGCTCGAAGACGCCCGCGCCAAGGCCGAGAAGGCTGCGGCAAACGCCTAAGCGATCTGCAATGAAACACTCTTGGAACGCCCGATCTTTGGATCGGGCGTTTTTTAATGTCTGTATGAGCGGATTGGTTACGCGGCTTTTCGGTGCGATGGTTCTTCGATAAACTGGGTGTGAAACTCTTTGATCAAGTGGTAGATGACGGTGGGGGTCGTCGATGCATCCCTCCGGGTCTGCTCGCCGAGCGATCGAAAGATATTGAGGTTCGGTCTGCCCTCGAAGGTGAGGAGCATCGCGCGCATCTTCCATGTCTTGAAATGCTGCATCGCGATGGCACTGAAGACAAGCACCTCGGGGTCCTTGAGCATCATCGAGTTCATCTGCCTATCAAGAATGGATTCGAGGAGCGGGTAGTCGCCCTCGAGGACTTCAAAGAGATACCCGTTGGCGATGAGCATAGTGCCGGTGACACCCTTCTTGGCGTAGGCACGCGTACAGATGTCTTTGTGCATTTGGAGTTTGAGATCATGCGGATGGATCACCAACTTGGAGATATACGCAATGCACGATAATGACATGATCTCTCCCGTTATTAATTACGCCTGTAAATGACCGAGGCAATATTGTACACATCGTCAGTTCATTCCCGTGAGTTCAGGAGGGTTTCGACCAATCTTTGGTCCCGGCGGACAGCACACAACAAGTTTCATAATAAATTGGCGTTTCGTCCAAAGAAATGCGTTATCTAGAAAGCATTCATGGACCGGATAAATGGGTGATAATTTTACCATTAGCTCGCTTCATGATTGCAAAGTGCCCTGGTTGATCGTGAATCCGGGCATCGAGATGGATCCGCTTCTGGCGAATACCAGCAGAAAATGATGATCACGCGGCACTGTGTCCTGAATCCTCGCACGCAAACTGGGCGTGGAACTCTTTGAGTATCCGCAGAACTGCACCGGGGGTCGAGCCGGGGTCGGATTGCGTTTGTGCTCCCAGGATCCGAAGCACCGAGAGGTCCTCCGAGATCGGAGCATGGGACTCGATCACGCCCATCTTCCATGTGCTGAACTGTTGCACTTTGAGCGGCGTGAAGATCAGGATTTCGGGGTCATCGATCAGTCCGATCGCAGCGATCTGGTCGAGGTTGAGCTCGAGCAAGCTGTATTCACCCTCGAGGATCTCGAGGAGGTAGCCGCCGGCAATCATCAACACGCCGGTGATTTGGCATTTGGCGTTGGCGCGGGTGTTGGTATCGTTGTGCTCGAGGAGTCGGACCTGATCGATCTTCGGATTGAGCTTCGCGATGTAAACAAGACATGCCAGAGCCATGGTTGATCCTCCCATGCGATCATCTCCGCTTGCACTGAACGGCGTTCTAGGGAGACATTCGTCAGGATCGTGCCATTGCTCAACGCTCACGGATATGGTGAAGCGATAATGAGGATCTTCTTGTGGAGTGCACACAATACTGCAAGAGCAATATTGAATTATGCACAGATCTGTGGCTCACTCGATCGGCGTTTCCTGCTCGATGGTCCAACTCAGCCCCTCGCCCCGGCAGTCGATATGGATGCTGAAGAACCCCGGCGAGGCGTTGGGGCCGGAATGGTCGTGCTTATTAATCATCGGCCAGATGATCTCACGGTCCGTGTTGGGCAGCGGGAGGTTGTCGATCTCCGACGGATCATGCCAGCGGAGTTCGCCCTCATTCATGTGGCCGTCCTGGACCTCGACGGGGCGCATGACGCGGTAATAGAACAGGAGCCAGTGGGTTTTGCCCTCGAAGGCGGTCTCGGCGATCAACCCCCCGAGATGCAGGTCCTCGATCTCGACGCGGATCCCCGCTTCTTCTTCGATTTCGCGCTGGGCGCATTGGGCGGGAGATTCGCCGATCTGCATCTCGAGCTTGCCCCCGATGGGCGAGCAGAGTCCCTTGTTCGGGGCTTTGATCCGGTGGAGCAGCAGCACCCGCCCGTCCTTGTCGCGGAGATCGCACAGGCACGCGATTTTGTACGGCAACGCCGCGTTGGCGGGGTCTTCACTCATCGATGGGAGGATATTGGCAGCATCTGGCATACGGCTACGGTAGGCGCGGAGGGTTCCTTATGCCTTTGATCCGTCTTCATCATGCGTCTGGACCACCTGGCGATCAAGCACCGAGAGGATCCGATTAATCGACAAGATGGTCTGGGCTGAGACCTGCTGTATGGCGACCACATTGAGCTGGATCTCTTTGGTCACCTTCGAGGATTGGTTGGCTAGCTTGCCGACCTCGCCGGCGACCACCGCGAACCCTCTGCCCGCCTCACCAACGCGTGCGGCTTCGATGGTCGCGTTGAGCGCCAGCAGATTGGTCCGCTTGGCGATCCCGCTGATAACGGCGAACATCTGCTCGATATCCTTGGTCGTCTTTTCGAGGAGCCCTGAGACCTCCTTGGCGGTGACGATGTCATCGATCAACTCATCGCGTTCGCTCTGGGCTTGGCGGAGGTGGGCCGCGTCGTCGTCCATCTGCTCGGTTGCTTCGTTGATCGTCCGGGCGGTCTGCTTGAATGAGCCGACGAACCCGTGCGGGAGGACCCGCCGGAAGTATTTTCCATCCGAAGCGAACGAGAGCGAGGCACCGGCTTCGCGGACGAACGCATCGGTCATATCGAGCATGTGATTGATGGCGTGGAGCATCGGGCCCAGCTCCGAGGATTCGTCGATCATCAGCAGCCGGGCTTCAAGATCGCCCTTGGCGGCACGCATGCAGACTTCGGTCGCCTCGCGGATCCATTTGCTCTCGAGTGTAGTTTGGATCGGTGATGTGTATTCGAGTGTGGTCACGGGAATCTCCGTCGTGAGTATGGGTTATGCGCAGAGCTTGAAAATCAGCTCGTCGTAGGTGAGTCCCATCGACCCAAGCTTCTCGACCAGCACCGGCAGGGATGCCTGCCACTGCTCTCTGGGCGTGTGGTGCTTCGCCTCGATCGCGAGAAGCTCGGCGTAGAGGGGCTTGATGACCTCGAGTGCAGACGCGCTGGGCACCCGTCGGCTCGAGTGGTAGCCGATGATCCGTCCCTGCTCGTTGATGGTCGGGGTGACATGGGCAAAGACCCAGTAGTGATCGCCGTTCTTGCATCGGTTGATGACATACGCGAACACCTCGTGCTTGGCGGCGATGCGATCCCAGAGGAATCGGAACACACACCGGGGCATCTCCGGGTGGCGGATGATATTGTGGGCTTTGCCGAGCACTTCGTCCTCGCGGTAGAGCGCGATACGGAGGAAGACCTTGTTGGCGTAGGTGATGCGTCCTTTGGTATCTGTTTTCGAGACGATCAGCTCGTCTTCATCAAAGAACCGCTCGTTGCCGGTGAGCGTTGAATCTTTGCTCATGTCGTGTACCTCGATCTTCACGAAAGCACAGAACAGCCTTCGCGTGGATCCAAGATCGGACGCTCAGAGAGTGGGCATAAGTAAAATGAATGTGTTTATATCCGAAATCCAACTCCGCGAGCATTCTCGTTTCGCAGGATTAGGTTTGGGTGTGTGTATATGAGGCGATCATGGTGACGGATTGGACCGACGAATCAAAGTGCTGGGCACGGACAGCTTTGTAGGAGTCGAACTCAAAGAAACGGTTCTTGGTCTCCTCATCAGGGAATGAGAGGATGAACACTCGATTGATGGAGTCATTGCTCGGGGCGATGAGCACCTCGCTGATTCGGAAATCGGCGCGGAAGTATCCGCCGATCGAATCGAGGATCGGGGTCATTCCTGCTCGATATTGGTCATATTGGTCATCATCGGCGACATGGAGACCGACGAGGATCTCAAAGCGTGGTGGTGGTGTCATCTTGATCGTACGAAGCCCGCTCATCTGGGTTCGGTGCTGGTTTGTTCTTTCGCGATCCGTCGTAGAGTTCGAAACTGAGCAGGCGACATTCGATCTGGGCGTTGAAAAAGATCTGCCGACGGGCGGTCTTGAGCCCGATCTCGTGCGAGAGCGCCCGGCTGCCTGTGAACACATGCCCCGTATAGCCCTTGCATCGAGTCTTGAAGAAGTCACCGATGTCGGCATAGGTTTCCTTGAGTGCGTCGGTCTCGCCGAGCCGATGCCCGTATTCGGGGTTCAAGATCACATGTCCAGTTTGGTCTTCGCCAAGCTCGGGGATCTCGGTGTCGGCGAAGTCGCACGCTTCAAAGTCGATCAGGTGCTCGACGCCGGCGGTTTTGGCGTTCTTCATCGCGGCCTCGATGGCGCGGGGGTTATTGTCGGTGGCAATGATCGGCATCGGGTCATTGAACACGGGCTTAGACTTGCGGGCCTCTTTGCGCATCTCGATGTACGAATCATCGAGATCGAGCATGGTGTGCAGGCAACTCGCGTCAGAGCGGAACAACCCCGGCGCACGACCCGCCGCGATCAACGCTGCTTCGATGGCCAAGGTGCCAGACCCACACATGGGGTTGACCAGCGGCGTCGAGCCGTCGTAGCCCATGCCCATAAGTACCGCAGCGGCCAGCGTCTCGCGCATCGGCGCATCGTGAGGCATCTTGCGATACCCACGATCCGAGAGCCGAACGCCGTTGGTGTTGAGGTAGATCCACGCGCGATCGTTCTTCCAGACCAGGTGGATCACGACGCACGAGCGGTCCGGGCCGGTATCTGGGCGGGCGCCGGTCTTGTGGTTGATCCGATCGACGATTGTGTCCTTGAGGACAAGATTCGGGTACATCGTGTTATCGACACTGTGGTGCTCGATGTTCGAGGTAATGGTGAAGTAGGAATCGTTGGGGATGAGTTCTCCCCACGGGAACGCCCCGGCTTCTTTGACGAGCGCATTGAGGGAGGGGCACCGGAACCGGGTGAGGAGCCAGAAGGTGTGCTGGGCGGTGCGGAGGTGGAGATTGAGCCGGAGGCAGTCTTCGAGCGTCGCGCCGATATGGACCGCGACATGGTCCTCTTCTTGGATGTCATAGCCGAGGGCTTGGACTTCGTTGCGGAGGAACGGCGTGATGTGCTCGGCGCAGGTGATGCGGGTGAGCCGTTTTTTGTGGGGGTCGAGTTGGCTCATGGTGGTGCTTTCGGTAGAACGGGCATCTTGCCCGTTTCTTCTGATACTGATCGGTTTCACAGAAACGGGCAAGATGCCCGTTCTACCAGATGGGGAGACCAAAAACCCCATGGCGGCGCATGGGGTTCGGTGGTTCTTGTCGCAAAGAACGGATCGGGAGGGATTCGAACCCTCGAAACGGGTTTACCCCGTTTACCGGATTAGCAATCCGGCCCCTTCAGCCTCTCGGGCACCGATCCTGAGTTGGGGATCGTAGCCCGGATATTGTCGATCAACGAGCCAAGCGGACAGGATTCTTCCATCGCCCCAGTCGTGAGGGATGCGGGGTGCCATGCTTACGCCCTGACGAAGTCAGGGTTTAAGCATGATCTGAGATCGTGAGAACCTGCTTAAGCTGCGCGTAAGCAGGGCACCCGGCTTTGTAAGAAATTCTGCAAGGTACCCGTCCAATTAATCCTCGGTATCGGAAGGCTTCTCATCATCCGACTGATCGATCTTGATGCGTGCGGCCTGACCGGGATTGGTCAATACAGCAGCGTTCGTGCCGTCGTCGAGGATGACAGTGGAAAGGCCGCCGCTTGGTGAGTTGACATCTACAGTGACATGTTGCTCCGCGTCCTGCTCGACCATATCGATGTCGAAGACGGTGCCGTCATCGGTTTCGAATGTGCCCGAAGCGCCGTCAGGCGATTCGAGGAGTTCGACATCGTATTGGGTGCCATCATCGGTGATGAGTGTGGCGTGTCGGCTCATAATTGTGTGGGTCACGACTGCGGCGAGGCTACCACCGGCGAGGGCGCCAACCCCGATGAGGATCAGGGCGGAGTGGGACAGAAAACGATTGGGTTGTGACTTCATGGTGGGTCCTTTCGAGTTATGGTTCAACGAGTCATGATTTAAATATCGGTCAACTTTCGGGGAATGGTCTGGGCCCGTCCATTGGCGTTTGTGCGCGTTGGTAAGCAGTTCATCAAGTTGTTGGTCTGTCATGGTGTGCTTACGGCAGTTCATTGGTGATCTCCGTGACGGGTGAGTTCGTGTTTGAGGATGGCCCGTGCTCGATGCAAGCGAGACTTGACTGTGCCCTCGGGCAAGTCGAGAACGCGGGAAACTTGTTCGATGCTCAATCCCTCAAGGTGGACGAGCGATACGACGGACTGGTGCTGTGGCCTTAAGCGGGCGAGGGCCGGGTAGAGCCAATCCGATATATCGTTGGCTTTGTCCGTGGCTTGGGGGACCGGCATGCGACCGAAGACCCGCCGACGAATCCGACCGCGCCGGGCGAGGGCATTGGCCTTGTTGGTGGCGATGCGTAGAAGCCAGGAACGGATTGGCACTCCTGTGGATTGATAGTGGGGTAAGGCCTTCCATGCGGCGAGGAATGTATCGGCGGCGAGGTCTTCAGCGAGGTCTTGATTCCCAGTTCGCCGGTAAAGATGCCCGGCGATGGCAGAAAAGTGCTGGCGGTAGATGGAATCAAATGCCTCGGTATTGGCGGGGGTGGCACGAGAGCAGTGGGGCGTCGGTGGTTGCTCCGATGATCGCTCCTTGGCAGGCTCGGCGGGTTGGGTCGTGTTCCAAGCGGCTTGTGTCATACACCATATTCAATGCGCGGGCAGGGCTCTGGGTTCCACGGGAGTTGAGAAAAGAGTCAACCGGACGAAGACTGCAATATTTACAAAATGACACAGAGCCCGAAAAAATCGGGCTCTGTGGTCGGGCAATCCGGGTGGTCAGGCTGTGTTGAGGCAAAGGAGGAAAGCCATGAGCACAGGTTACTAGTTGTCGTGAGTCGTATTCACATGCCGAGTACCCACCCGGCGTCGGATCGTGTCTTTCAATGGGGATCTTAGTCCGCGCCCTCGGCGTTGTTGTCGAGCATGTTGCGGAGGTACTTGTTCTCGCGCCGGGTGGCTTCGAGATCGAAGACAAGATACTTGACCGAGAGCCGAAGGTGATCGAGCGAGTCCTGGAGTTCGGTGATGGTCTTCTTCATCCGCTGGTGGCGGGCGTTGGTTTCCGAGGCGAGCTGGGCCAGTTTGGGGCGGTCCTGCTCGGGGAGGGTGTCGATCTGCTCAAGGAGGTTCTCAAGGCGGCTTTGGAACTCGTTCTCTTTCATGTCTGATTCCCTTCTGAGGTTGTCTTCTGAATATGTCGCAGGTGTGGCCTGCATGCCAACCTCTGTTGCACACGCTGGGCCAGCTCTGTGTGCCAGAAACGCGCACGCAGACCAAGGCCCGGGAATATCCCCTCCGTGGGGTCCAGAGAGTCCATTGGTGACATCCATGAAGTTATCGATGCTCCGCGATCCTTCGCGGTGCGTGTCCGGGTGTGCCGGATGATGCCCAGAATCAACGCGGGCGGTGCAGCCTTTGCAACGCGCGTTGGGCAGCGGGGGGTGCCGATTGGGCAAGCCGCACCAGTTCCGGGGCAGGAACAGTATTGGCGTCGTGAACGACCTTGGAAAGGTGCTTGCGGAGATTCATTTCGAACATCCGATAATAATCCTCCAGTTCGTGTCGATTGAACCGGCTCAATGGATCGGCGAGCCCACTTTGGGCTGCTGCCCAGTCGATGAGGGAGCCCCCGGTGCCCTCGAAGCGGTACAGGCTCAGCGTGGCTTCGAGGCGTTGGGCGGGGGTGGCGAAGGGATCGCGGGCTTTGTCGGGGATCTTGGTCATGATGTCAAGGAGTTCACGATGCCCTGCCGAGGCGATCGGGAGCGGTTCGTGGTGGGCTTCGATCTTGGGCTTGAGCGCCTCGGCGACCTCGGTTGCTCGCTCGATCGGAGCGAAGGCGGTGGAGATGGTCTTGAGCCCCGCGCGATCGAATCGGATGGTGAGGCGCTGGCAGGGGGTGCCCTCGTGGGTGGTCGCCGAGGCGGCTGAGACAGCACCCGAGCCCCATTCGGGCTTATTGGCGTGGACGACACGATCGCCGAGGGCGAACTTTGGGACTGGATTGGGATCGAGAGTCATGGGCTTTGATAGTCTCTATTCGGGATATTGGGTAAAAAGCGAGCGTGAGCACCGGCGAATGCTGGTCCCAAACCCGGTCTCTGTCTACACTTGTCTCCGCTGAAAAAAGGCGATTGTGCCTGTTGGCACGCGCGGGGCGGACCACGAAAAGGATAGCAGATGATCGAAGCCTTGAAAAGTGACGAAATCGTCGAGAAGATCGGTGGCAAGTTCAAGCTCTGTGCGCTGATCCAGCGTCGGCTTGAGCAGCTCCTCGAGGGAGCCCGTCCCCTCGTCGCTCGTGATGGGCGCACGGATCTTGAGATCGTTGTCGAGGAGATCATGCAGGACAAGATCACGCTCGAGTTTATCGACCTTGCCCCAGCAGAGGAAGAAGAGCCTCTGCTCTGAGTGATCGCGTATCACGATGACAGACACCCCACATCAAAGCGAGCCCAACAAGTCCGATCGGTCGTCCGATCTGGACTGGCTCGATCCATCGTTGCTGCGCCCACACTTCGAGGGCAGATCAATCCTCGTGGGGATCAGTGGTGGGATCGCGGTCTATAAGGTCTGCACGATCGTCTCTCGGCTTGCCCAGGCGGGGGCGCAGGTGACGGTCGCGATGACCCCGTCAGCCATCAAGTTCGTCACCCCGATCACCTTTCAGGCGCTCTCGGGCAACCCGGTCTATACCTCGTCTTGGGAGCATATTGAATCGAAAGACCCCCAGCATATCTCGCTGGCGGATCGCTGTGACGCGGCGATCGTCGCCCCGTGCACAATGAACACGCTGGCGAATATGGTGCAAGGCCGGACGGACGATGTAGTGAGCCTGATCTTGAGCGCGATCGATCGGAAAAAGGTCCCGGTGTTGCTGGCCCCGGCGATGAACGATGCGATGTGGAACCAGCCGAGCAATCAGCGAAATGTGGCGATGGCTGTCGACGATGGCTTTACCCTCGTTGGCCCGGGCACCGGATGGCAGGCGTGCCGACATTGCGGGACGGGGCGGATGAGCGAGCCGACAGACTGCATCCGGGCTTTGAGCGAGGCGATGGGGCGATGACTTGGCTTGGGGCTGCGGGGCGACTAAACTGCTTGCCCGAACGGTCGACAGGTTAGACGAGGAATCGTCTGACGAAAATACATCTTTGGAGAGATGGCTGAGCGGTTGAAGGCGCACGATTGGAATTCGTGTGGGGGAGCAATCCCCTCGGGGGTTCGAATCCCCCTCTCTCCGTTGAACAAAGCCTTTGCTCAAGCAAGGGCTTGTTTTATAGATAATTGCGAAACACCAGTGCAGCAAGCACTGGGCGTCTGACCCATTTCTGTTCCAGTTTTCGAGATCATCGATAGCGCGGCTCGATTGGATGGGGCTGTTGTAGTGGGTGGATTGAGTTGGATTGGCAGGGAGTGTCGCCCGCCTTGGTGGCTTTGGCGAGATCTCACCACGCCTTGGTCGTAGCGCGGCTGATATTACCGTTGCCCGAATCACAAGGGTTCTGCGTGCAAAACCACACCAATATCGCTCGGATGTGTTAGAATCGAGATCATCGTTCATTCCACTATCTGACTGGATCAGTATGAAGTCGATCGCCGCCCAGATCATCATCCTTACTCGCCAACGCAGTTCACGCCGGAACCTCAAGGCATTGGGCAAGTTCATTTTGGCGCTCGTGGCGATGGTCGTGGTCTACACATTCATATTTCACATGATCATGGATTACGAGGGCAAGGAGAACACTTGGCTGACGGGTTTGTATTGGACCCTCGTGACGATGTCCACCACCGGGTTCGGCGATCATACTTTTGAGAGTGACCTTGGCAAGGTCTTCACTATCGTCGTCATCCTCTCTGGCACGCTCTTTCTGCTCGTGTTGCTTCCGTTTACATTCATCCAGTTTTTCTATGCGCCATGGGTCGAATCGCAAGCCCAGGCCAGCATGCCCTTGAATCTCCCCGAGAGCGAGCGAGGGCATGTGCTGCTCACCCAGCTCGATCCTGTCACCGAGGCGCTGATAAAGAAGATGGATCAGTTCGGGCACTCCTACGCGCTGATCTGCGAGGAACTCAATACGGCGAAAAAATTACATGACCAGAACTACCGCGTGATGCGCGGTGATCTTGATGACCCCGAAACTTACGAAGCCGCTCGGCTTGGGCAGGCTGCGATGCTTGTGTCCACACTCTCTGACACCGCGGATACCACTGTGTGCATCACCGCTCGGGGCGTCAGCGAATCCACCCCGATCGTCACGACCGTCGAGGAGCCCGTCTCGATCAAGATCCACGAAATGGCTGGGGCAAGCAACATTATCCGCCTCTCTGAGATCATGGGGCAGGCTTTGGCGAGGTGTAGTTCCGGTGGCGACGCAATTACCCATACAGTCGCGTCATTCGACTCCATCCATCTCGCGGAGGCCAACGCGGCTAAAACTCCGCTCGTCGGCAAGAGCCTTAGCGAGAACCGCTTGGGCGATCTTGGTGTGAGTGTGGCGGGATTATGGGAAAGGGGCACCTTCAAGATCGCTGGGCCGGACAGTATTGTCGGCCCGAACACCGTCCTTATGGTTGTCGGGTCGGAAGAGCAGCTTCTCAATTACGACGAGCATTTCGCGATTTACGCGGTATCCGGAGAGCCCGTCATCATCATCGGTTCCGGGCGTATCGGAAGCGCAACCGCTGAAGCGCTCGAGGCACGCGGGGTGCGTTATCGTGTCATCGAGCAGGACGCTCGGCGTGTTCAGGACCCCGACATTACAATCGTCGGAAACGCTGCGGACCCCAAAGTTCTCAATCAGGCGGGTATTGATACAACTCCTACAGTCATCATCACGACGAACGATGACGACACGAACCTCTACCTGACTCTGCTATGTCGGCAATCGAACCCAGATGTCGAGATTATCGCTCGATGTACCCTTGACAAGCATGTCCGGGCATTGCATAAAGCCGGGGCAGACTTCGTCCAATCCTACGCATCGATTGGTGCGTCGAGCATCTTCAACTTGCTCCAAAAGAGCCGTGTTGTGACGGTCACACAGGGGCTCGATGTCTTCCGCGTCGATGTCCCAAGCGAAGTCGCTGGGAAGACAATTGCCGAGTGCGGGATCCGTGAGAAGAGCGGGTGCACAATCGTCGGTTTCCATAAGAACGACACTCTTGAGTCCAACCCACGCCCCGACACGATCCTTGAGTATGGGCACGAGATGCTCATGATCGGCGATTGGGAATCCCGCAATAGGTACTTCAAAATTTATAACGCGAGCTAACCAGTTCAGTCCATCGCGATATCCCCCTCGACAGTCGTGGGCTCTAAGAGAGGGCAGAAACTAATCGGCGAAATCAAATGAGTGAATGCTCATTTGAGTTGAAGATAATGGGTTTTCCTTGGTGTTTAGAAACACTATCCCGATATCAAGTGGACGCTGTCGCCGGGATCGAACTCCTGATGCGAACCGAATCCTCGGCGGTACACCTGCCCATTCAGGATTTACGCTGAGCCGGCCGCGGTGATGGCGCCCGGTTTGGCGAGCGCGTCGAGCCGCCGCTCTCGACGGTGGGGGACATTGTGAATGTAGACTGGTTCCGTGATGGACAGCTCATCAGCGATGGCGGCGGCTACTCACAGAGCGCTGCAATCACCCTAGCGATCGATATCGATTCGGACGCATTCGAGGGTGTATACACCTTCCAGCTCACGGGAAACTCGGGGTTGATGATCGAGACTGGCCCTATCGTCGTGGGTGTGCGTAGCCCAGAGTACCCTCTGGTGACTTGAACCATGATGGGCAAGTGAACTTCTTTGACCTGCCTTCCAAATACGCCCATTCTACGAGAATACTCGCATAAAAATGGACTAGGGTTTGGGGGGCAGGTCACTCGATCTAAGCAGATCCTCAAACCCAGGCCGATAAACCCGTGTATGAAGGACCCAAAGAATGAACGGAATGCTCCGATTGAAGTGGATTTGCGAATAGACCGATCTATGACGGTGTTTGATTCCTGATTGGAGGGGGCTAGACTTTGGTCTATTGATGAACAAGCTACTCAGACATTCTACATTCGCATGGGCACTGATCGCGGCCCAGTTGCTCGTTGTCGTCCTCGGCCATGGGCGGGTGGTGGTTTGTCACGATGAGAGTGGCGCATCGCATATCGAGCTCTTTGGCGATAAACAGGGCGATATCAAGAATACGACAAATCCGGAAGATCTTTGCGGGCTCATCACCGGCGCGACGAGCAGCCCCGCATCCGGGTTGTGTTCGGATGTGCCTTGCGAAGATGAACTCTTCGGATTTGTCTTCACGTTGAGCCAGCCGAGGTCGATCGGCCCCGGATTGCTCGCGGGCTTGATTCCTGCCGGACCAATCTCGGTTGATGTCTGGGCATTCAATGAAGATACTGCCGGGAACATGGCACAAGCGGTTGGTTTTGATGAGACCACTCAGCTTCGAGCACACTATCGATCGATCCGATCGACGGTGATGAGACTCTAAAACAGAGAGATGATCCCGAGAAGTTTCTGCTGCGCTCTGCAGCGGCTGTTCTGAACACTCATCCTCTCTAGGACTCACAATGAATATGAAAATATGGTTTTGTACCGCCCTCGGTGCCGCGATGGCCGCCGGGTGTGCGGGGCCTTTGGACCAGCGCTGGGACGACCCGCTCTATCGATCGATCCAAGATCGATACACCGAGCACGACGAGCAGGTCTCTGTTTCTCCCAAAGAAGAGCACCAGTTGCCTACATATGGGCTTGATTCGCTCGATGCGCTGAGTGTGGAGGATGCCATCCGTGTGGCGATCGACCACAATCCACGACTGCGCTCGGCTGGGTATCGGATCGATGCGGCGTCCGGGCGCGTGCTTCAGGCGGGGCTCTATCCCAATCCATCGTTTAGTTTCAACGGCGAATCGATCGGGGCAAACGCCGGCAACGGCGGCGAGACCGCGTATGTCTTCGAGCAAGAGATTGTGCTCGGGGGCAAGCTCAAGCGGGCGAGGGATGTGGCCGAGTCGGATCGGCTCACCGCCCGCGCCGAGTTCGTCGCAGAGGAATACGCCGTTGCGTCCCGTGTGGCTCAGGCATACTTCGCAGGTGTCTCTGCTCAGGACCGACTTGCCAAACGCGAGGAGCTCTCGGTGCTCGCTTCGCAGCTCCTCGATGCCGCCGCCGCCAAGGTCGAAGCGGGCTCGGCGACCATGACTGATCGGCTCCGCGCCGAGGTGGTCTTCGAGCAGGCCCAGATCGAGCTTGATGCGGCACGGTTCGAGCTCAACGCAACGGCTCAAGCGCTTGCCGCGGCGATCGGGATCGACGAACCAATCACCCTGCCGTTGATTTCATCTGTCGACCAGCTCCCCGATCTGCCATCTCAAGATGAGTTGATGGCCGCGACGCTCGAGGCCAACAGCCGGATGTCGCTCGCGCGCATCGCGGTGGTGCGTGCCCGCCAGGCATGGAAGCTTGCCAAGTCGCAGGCGGTCCCCAACCTGGTCGCCTCTGTTGGGCCGAGGTATTCGGATATCGACAACGAATCTACCCTCGATCTTGGTCTTGTCGTCGAGATCCCCCTCTTCGATCGCAATCAGGGCGAGATCCGGGCCTCGCTCGCCGAGCGGTTGTCCGCATCGGCGGAGCTTCGGAGTGTGCAGCTCGAGCTGCTCGCAGAGGTTTCGCAGGCGTGGGCGGTGTATCAATCGGCCCGTTCGGCTGTGGATCGGTACCAGAATCAGCTCTTGCCCAAGGCAGAGCGAACACTCGAAATGACGCGAGAGGCGTACAAGAGCGGCAAGGCGGATTATCTCCGCCTGCTCGACGCCCAACAGGTTGTGGTCGAATCGCGCATCGCGTATGTCAACACACTGCAACGGCTGCATTCCGCAGCGGCGGTGCTCAATGAACTCTCACAAACAAACGCTCCTTGGCGTGGTCCCCGCAGCGAGGATCAGCTGCAAGCGGAGGAAGACCGATGAATATCCAAAGACTGTTTTTACTGTGCGTGCTCGCACCCTCAATGATCGTCATGAGCGGGTGCGGCGACGGACCCGGTGATACCAAAGATGACCACAGTGCCCACGCCGAGGGTGGGGACGATGATCATGGAAATGGCAATGGCGAGGGCGGTGAAGAGCACGGCGAGGAAGTCGTCAAGCTTTCCGATGCCCAGCTCGCGCGGGCCGGTGTTGTGATTGAGCCACTTGGTGGCGGCGAGATCGCCACCCACATCATGCTCCCGGCGGAGGTCGGGCTCAACCAAGACGCGCTGCTCCATGTGACACCTCGTGTCCCCGGGATTGTCGCGAGCGTCGATGGATTTCTCGGGCACAATGTCGAGGCCGGAGATCTCTTGGCGGTGCTCGAGAGCCCCGAGCTCGGCGAGGCCAAGATCAACTATCTCCAAGCGATCCAAGCCAAGATTATCGCCGACGCCGAACTGACACGACAGAAAACCATCTCCGAGAACACCTCAACGCTCCTCGATGTGCTCCGCAACAACCCGACCCCCGACGAGCTCCGCGAGAAAGCGGACGATCTGCGGATCGGCGTCAACAAGGGGCGCCTGCTCTCCTCGTATGCACAGATGAAGGCGGGTGCGGCCAACTATGAGCGTGAGAAGGAACTCAACGCCAAGGGGCTCTCGACCCAGGCCGATCTGCTCGCATCGCAGCAAATCTATCACAGCGCTCAGGCCGAGTACATGGGGGCGTTCGAGGATGTCGATTTCTCGTTCCGCCTGATGATGCAAGAAGCTCAACAAGCCGCGATGATCGCGGCTTCGGGTGTTGACAACGCCGAACGCAGGCTGCACCTGCTCGGGCTCAATCAGGATCAGATCGAACAGATCGCCTCCGAGCCCGACATGAATGTCGCTCGATATGAGCTCACCGCCCCGATGAGCGGCAGGCTCGTCGCCAAGCACATCACCCCGGGCGAGAAGGTCGGGACCGATGCATCGGTCTACACCATCGCGGATCTGAGCACGGTCTGGCTCAATATCTCGGTCTATGCAAAGTATTCCGAGATGATCCAAGAGGGCCAACCGGTCACCGTGCATGTCGGCGAACGGACAGCTTCGGGCGTCGTGGACTACATCAGCGCCATCGTATCCGAATCTTCTCGAACGATCGCGGCCAGAGTCGTGCTCGACAATTCGGACCGCTCGTGGAAGCCCGGCGAGTTCGTCACCGTTCGCGTCGAGACCGACAAGGCGCGCGCTGATCGGGTGGTCCCGATCGCCGCAATCCAGAGCTTAGAGGGGCATGATGTCGTGTTTATCCAAGACGCAGACGGCATCGAGCCCGTGCAGGTCACAACCGGACGAAAAAATGATGTCAATGTTGAGCTGCTCGGAGACGATATCGCGATCGGTACGCCGATCGTCGTCGCCAACAGCTTCTTGATGAAGGCAGAACTCGGCAAGGGTTCTGCAGAACACGATCACTAAAGGAGGACACAATGCTCGAACGAATAATTGAGTTTTCGATCCGCCAGCGTGCCATCGTGCTCCTGGCTACCATCGCCCTGACCGGGATTGGGCTTATCAGCTTTACGAAGCTCCCGATCGACGCGGTGCCCGACATCACCAATGTCCAGGTCCAGATTAATACCAATGTCCCGGCCCTGTCGCCGGTGGAAGTCGAACAACAGATCACCTTCCCCATCGAATGGTCGATGGGCGGGCTCCCCAATGTAGAGCAGATCCGCTCGATCTCTCGATATGGGCTCTCGCAGGTGACGGTCGTCTTTGAGGACGGCACCGACATCTTCTGGGCTCGCCAGCTTGTTGGCGAGCGGCTCACCGAGGCCCGTGGATCGCTGCCCGAGGGATTGGCCGAGCCGCAGATGGGCCCGATCTCGACCGGGCTTGGCGAGATCTATATGTGGTCCGTTGAAGCCGTGGGCCCCAAACCCGACGGCACCGAGTATACCCAGCAGGACCTTCGGACCGTCCAGGACTGGATCATCCGTCCGCAGCTCCGTACGGTCAACGGCGTCACCGAGGTCAACAGCATCGGCGGGTACGAACAACAGTTCCACATCAACCCCGACATGGCCAAACTCATGGCCTATGGGCTTACCCTCCGTGATATGATGGTGGCGGTCGGCGAGAACAACGCCAACGCCGGCGGTGGGTACATCGAACACGCCGGCGAGGCCTACCTCGTCCGGGCCACCGGGCTCATCGGTGATATCGAAGATATCAACAACATCAAGGTTAAAAGCGTTGATGGTGTCCCGGTGTATATCCGGGATGTTGCTCAGGTCATCATCGGCGAAGAACTCCGCACAGGGGCCGGTACGCACAATGGTGAAGAGGTCGTCATCGGCACCGCGATGATGCTCCTCGGAGCAAACAGCCGGACGGTCTCCGAGGGCGTGCACGCCCGGATGGAGGAGATCGGCAAATCGCTCCCGGAGAACATCAAGGTCAAAACGCTCTACAACCGGACCTACCTCGTCGATGCAACCCTCCACACGATCGAAAAGAATCTTGTTGAGGGTGCGATCTTTGTGGTGGTTATTCTGTTGCTGCTGCTGGGCAATCTCCGAGCCGCGGTGATCGTCGCCTTTGCAATCCCACTCTCGATGCTCTTCGCCGTCACCGGCATGGTCGAGAACAAGGTCAGCGCCAACCTGCTGAGTCTGGGGGCGGTCGATTTCGGCATTATTGTTGACGGGGCGGTGGTGTTCGTTGAAAACATCCTCCGACGAGCGTCCGAAGAGCAAGAACACAAAGGACGCAGGCTCACCAACAACGAGCGGCTCGCTGTCATCTCCGATGCCGGCAAGCAGGTCGCCAAGCCCACGCTTTTCGGCATCCTCATCATTATGATCGTTTATCTTCCGATCCTCACCCTCACGGGTGTCGAGGGCAAGATGTTCAAGCCCATGTCGTTGGTGGTCATCATGGCCCTGACCGGCGCATTGATCCTCACCTTCACCTTTATTCCCGCGGCCTGCGCGATGTTCTTGCGTGGTAAGTTCTCGGAGAAAGAAAGCTTCATCATCCGATGGATCAAGGGACTCTATCAGCCATCGCTCTACTGGGCGATCAAGATGCGATGGCTCACAGTCGCGTTGGCGAGTGTTTTTCTCGGATTTTCCGCCTTCATCGCATCGGGGCTCGGCAGCGAGTTCGTGCCCAAGCTCGGTGAGGGTGCGCTGGCTGTCCAACCGGCGAGGATCCCGAGTATCGGGATCAACACCAGTATCGAGATGCAGAAGGACACCGAGAAGGCATTGATGGCGGAGTTCCCCGACGAGATCGAGAGTATCTTCGCGCGGACAGGCACCGCCGAAGTCGCAACCGACCCGATGGGCCCGAACTTCAGCGACACCTATCTGATGCTCTATCCACGCGAAGAGTGGACCAGGGCATCAACGCAAGAAGAACTCGCCGGGGAGATCAAAGAGTTCCTCGAAACCATCCCCGGGCAGAATGTTGAGATCTCCCAGCCCATCGAGCTGCGGTTCAATGAACTCATCAGCGGCGTCCGGAGCGACCTCGCGGTCAAGATCTTCGGCGACGATCTCGACCTGCTCCTCAAATCCGGCAATGAGATCGCTGCGGTCCTCACGGACATCCCCGGCGCTTCGGATATCAAGGTCGAACAGGTCAGCGGGCTCTCCGTGCTCACGATTGATATCGATCGCGAGAAGATCGCACGCTATGGGCTCAATGTCAGCGATGTCCAGGAGGTTGTCTCCATTGCATTCGGCGGCGAGGAGGCGGGCACGCTCTACGAGGGCGATCGCCGATTCCCCATCGTCGTGCGTTTGCCCGAAGAAATCCGGGGCAAGGTGGACCTCGTCCGCCAAGTTCCCATCCCGCTCCCCGAGGGCGCAGGTGGTGACATGATGATCGGCAATGCCCAGATGGGCACAATGGGAGGAACCGGGTCTGAGATCCGCTACATCCCGCTCGAGGCCGTCGCCGATATCGTCATCGCCGAGGGCCCGAATCAGATCAGCCGAGAGAACGCCAAACGACGGATCGTGGTCCAGACCAACATCCGTGGGCGGGACATGGGCTCGTTCGTCGCCGAGGCTCAGGAAGCACTCGATGCTCAGGTCAAACTCCCCGAGGGATACTACATCACCTGGGGCGGCCAGTTCGAGAACCTCGCCAAAGCGCGCAAGCGGCTGATGATCGTGGTGCCCATCGCGCTCTCGCTCATCTTCATCATGCTCTACACCGCCTTCGGCAGCGCCCGCCATGCCATCCTCGTGTATACAGGAGTGCCGCTCGCGCTCACCGGCGGGGTCTTGGGGCTCTGGCTCAGGGGGCTGCCCTTTAGTATTAGTGCGGGGATCGGGTTCATCGCCCTCTCGGGGGTCGCCGTGCTCAATGGCGTCGTGATGATTACCTTCATCAATGAACTCCATGACTCGGGCGAAAAAACACTCGACGCGGTGGTCCACGGCAGCCTGGCGCGTCTGCGCCCGGTGCTGATGACCGCGCTCGTCGCGAGCCTCGGGTTTGTGCCCATGGCGCTTAACACCGGGATGGGCTCAGAGGTCCAACGCCCGCTGGCCACCGTGGTCATCGGCGGGCTCATCACCTCGACGATCCTCACCCTGTTTGTTCTCCCGACCCTCTACGCGTGGTTCGGTGGGAGAAAATCTCAAGTCGTGGTCTAAGCCGCAGAAAGGAATAGTGTATATGAAAGAAATCAAAGCATTCATCAGACCAATCTGCCTCAACAAGGTGCTCCGTGCGATGCACGAGCATCCCGAGTTCCCCGGCGTCACATCGCTCAAGGTCAAAGGGATGGGACGGGTCGTGGGACGAGATTCAGACGACGCCACCGGTTTCGGAGCCGTCGAGATGGTCAAGCTCGAGTGTATCGTCCGGGACGATCAATGCGCCGAGGTGATCGCGGTCATCGAAGAGCACGCCAAGACCGGCCGCCCGGGTGACGGCAAGATCACTATCGCTACCCTCGACAAGGTGATCCGCATCCGCACCGGAGAATCCGGGGTCAATGCGATCTAACAATCTGGCAATATTATCAATCCCGCATCGCCCGAAAGGGCGATCGGGATCTTGAGTTGAGCTCACCGCACACACCGCCTAGTTGTCGGTCCGGTACTGCCTTCCGATGTAGTACATGAAATGACGAACCTCGGGCTCATAGAGCAGCGTGGTGCCTTGCCCGCTCGGACTGCGATACTGCCCCGGGTCCTGTTCCCAGAAGCTCGCCGAATCGGGCATCGTCTGGGCGTGTCCATCAACAAAGACCGATGGGCGTACACCGAGCTTGGCGTGTGAGCCGTTATTCTCGATATTGAGATCGGTCGGTTCTGTAGCGATGTGGATGCTCCGCCCGATGAACTCTCGGGCATCATAATGCATGTGGATCGGGATATAGCTCTGGACATTGTCCATGATCGCAATCACCTCGGACGGGTGGGCCGGCGAAGTGTATTTCCCCCAACGCTGCCCATAACTGGTCATCTCCCAGCCCGGGGCACCATCCATGTACGCGCTCGGTGTCGAGGTGGGCGTCTCATAGTCGAGCACCCCGAAAAGAAACTGGTTCGGGGCATGGTGGATGCGCCCAGAATGCGTGAGCCGCAGATCCTCGTTGGCGTCGGTGATCTCCGGGCATCTCCACATATCCTGAGGAACATACAAAGGTGTTCCCGCTTCGAGCGGGAAGGGCTGGTCGAGCCACCGGGCCATAAACCGATTGAGCAGGATCCTCGTGAGCGCAATTGAACCGTCCTTGTTTGGCTCGTTGACATACACCAAGCGTGGCGGTACGGCGTCCAGACTCTCGAGCGTGTACGAGCTGATCGCCTGCCCCTGCGAACGCAGGTTCGAGAGGCACACGGTCACCCTGGCCGTCTCTCGTGCATGCCCAAGCGCCGGGAGCAGCAAACCGATCAGCACCGCAATGATCGCGATCACGATCAACAACTCGATCAGCGTAAACGCGGATCGGCTCTGAGATGAACGAGCAGTAGTTGTGCTGGGACGGGTTATGGGCCTGCTCCTGATCGTGCGGCCTTCGCCTTGCGACGCTTATAAAACTTCGGGATCGATCTCCACCCCCACAGCACCAGCCCCGTGCTCGAAGCCGCGATGGCGAATAGGCTAGCAATGGTCAGCAACGGATGATTAAAATCGTCTCGCTCCTTGTAGTCCATCGTGTGGAGCATCCAGAAGAAATCAAATGTCCGCCAAGACTTGTTCCGCCTTGCCATGATCTGACCATTGCTCGCGTTGATATAGATATGGGTCTCCTTAGGATGATCCATATCCACCCGATAGACCGGCAGCTGACCGCCGCGGTATTCGCCGGGTGGATCAGCCTCGATCAACTCAACACGCTTGGTCTCGGCTTCTGGCAAGAAATCGTCGAGCGCGATATCAACCGCCTGCTGCTCGGTGATCAGCCCGGTGAGTTCTCCATTGAGATCCGCACGCCCAATCCAACGCCCGTCGCCGCCCCGGATCTCCCAGAACGCGCCGAGCCCGCGATTGATCATCGTGATCGTTCCGATCTCATCGATGCCCTCTGCGATCAGTGTTTCTTGAAGTGTCGACGGGAGTTCATCAATACGCATTGGGCTCATCACACGCATCCGAGCCTCGAAGTCGCCATGGACATCGTCGATGTCGAGGATGCTGAATGTAAATCCACCCACGCTCCACGCGAGGAGTTGCAGCGAGATAATCAGCCCGATCCAACGGTGGGCGAGGTAGGTGGTTTTTCTTGGTTTCATGGGTGGGTTACAGGTGGGTTTGTGAAGATTTAATCATGGTTGCGAGGAACCCGAGAGCAGGGTCCTTGAACTCGGTGACGCGGAATACATCCCAGTGGTCTTCGAGGTATGCACTCGCAAACTCGATGATGTGTCCGAGACTGATCGTATGATACCCCGGATTCGTCTCCGGGAGACTCGATCCGAACGCCACAAGCCGAACTCGGTGTCCGTTCAGGGTCTGTCCATGACCGTTTCGGATCAGCGATTCCACGAGGGTATCGACATGCTCTTCATTGCAGCACCCGAATCTGGTCAGGGCGGCCCGAAGCACAGATGGGTCGCGGGCGCCGTGATTGATCTGCGCCCGCCCCTCCTTGACCTCGCCAATGATCATGTCGGCATCGTCGAGCGAGATCCCAAGCGCCGTGTCTAGCCCGCCAAGCAATCGATCATTTTTCGCGCTTCCACCCTTGCGGGGTACGAGCCGACCAGCACCGGGGAACCGGACTGCCAGCACATCAATATCGGTAGCCGTGCGGTGCCCGCCGCCCTTGTTGGCTTCGACGATCGGAAACTCGGTGACCGTAAAATATCCGTTGAGCCGGAGGTAGGCTTGTACCAGCGTGACTGCGTTGTCCAATAGTTCTCCTTCCAGATTCCTCAACTCGGATGCGCTAGAGCTTCACGCTCCGCAGCCGCAACGCGTTGGAAATGACCGAAACCGAACTCAGGCTCATCGCGAGCGCCGCGATCAACGGACTCAGCAGCGCCGCCTTGCCAAAGATCGGATACAGCACCCCCGCAGCCAACGGCACCCCCGAGGCATTATAGATAAAAGCAAAGAAAAGATTCTGACGAATATTCCGCATCGTTGATGTGCTCAGCTTGCGAGCCCGGACAAGCCCACGCAGATCGCCGCCGATGAGTGTGATCCCGGCGCTCTCGATCGCCACGCCCGAGCCCGTGCCCATCGCGATACCGATGTTCGCCTGCGCCAGCGCCGGGGCATCGTTGACCCCATCGCCGGCCATCGCGACAAGCTCGCCCTTGGATTGAAACGCCTTGACCACATCCGCCTTCTGCTGTGGCAGCACATCGGCCTTGACATCATCGATATTGAGCTGCGCCGCGATCGCCCTCGCCGTGGTCTCATTGTCGCCGGTGAGCATCACGACCCGCAGCCCGAGCGCGTGCATCGCCTCGATCGCCCCCGGGGTCGAGTCCTTGATCGGATCCGCCACCGCGATCATCCCCGCGAGGTTCCCGTCGATCGCGATAAGCATCGCAGTCTGTCCCTGTTTTCTCGACTCATCGGCAGCCGATTCGAGTTCAGACGGATCGATCCCCATCGCGGACATCATCTTGGGAGAACCGATCCCGATCTCGACGCCGTCCACCGTTGCCTTGATCCCCTTGCCGGTGATCGAATCGAAGTTTTCAACCTCCATAGGATCAATCCCACGCTCAGTAGCTCCCGAAACGATCGCGCTGGCGAGTGGGTGTTCGCTTGATCGCTCTGCCGCCGCCACCATCGAGAGCATCCGACGCTCGTCAATATCGTCAATTGTCTGCACATCGACAAGCTTGGGCTTGCCCTCGGTAAGCGTACCGGTTTTATCAACAAGGAT
>Ga0316206_1000275_pt1 | contig 82459 bp, 86 predicted proteins | sample 6monthpyrite_MG_FD_204942 | JGI IMG/M metagenome (GOLD analysis project Ga0316206, IMG submission 204942) | Microbial mat bacterial communities from mineral coupon in-situ incubated in ocean water Damariscotta River, Maine, United States -... | ecosystem: Environmental > Aquatic > Marine >...
CGCTGGAATCTCTAAATTCTCTGGTGTATTTACTGTTTCTCATCTTGTTTTTATCCTTATTCATACTGATATTTTATCTCAGAATTACTAAATATTCTAAGTATGAATTAGTGTAGCCAGATCAGTTGCATATTGATATATATGTACTTGTAGATTTTGCTATTAGACTTTATCAAGTTAACGATGATACTGTGGATGTGTTTATGATTTAATGATAGAAAAACTTCATGATACTTGTGAAATTAAAGAAATTTGCTAATGATGGTAAAAATTAGCATATATATCTACAAAAGGACTATACTGCCTTAAAGCCTGTACAGAAAGCTTTCAGGGCGGTTAACTGGCTTGCAATTTTATAGCAATTAATAAGTAATTTTCATTTTTGAGTCTTACTACTAATTGCACACAAATTGCATGACTATTGCAGTTCAGTTTCATATAGATTTTATGTAAGACCGTTCATAACTTATAGTAAACAATTTTACGATTGTGATATTTTATCGTTATCAAAAGGATGATCAGCATTACTTAACAGTTTTAAAGCCTCTATAAGTTCGCCATTATTTTTGTAATGACTTTTACCAAAAACTGACTCAAAATACCTTAAAAGATTCGGACGAGCAATTTTATTATCTTCAAAGTTTTTTTCTAGTGTAGAATACAAATTAGGATCTGTAACTTTTAAATTATGAAACAAATTGATATATTTGATTTTAACGAAAGTATCAAATACTTTAAGTATGTCCTCCATACCTAATATTACATTTGAAGCAAAATTTTGAGTAACAAAGTTGTACTTATATTCAAGTTTAGCTATGTCAATGCTTCTTAAAAATGCGATGAAATCACTTCTGTCTTCCCTGATAAGATTAATCACACTTCGAGGGCTAGAGTTTATCTTTTGCTGCTTGCAAAACTCAACTACATGTGATTCAACATCAATAATTAAACTTTGAATATGAGGACCTATTAGTGGGAGATAATTACAAGTTGAAGTAATGAGTATATTACCTCGAGTGGTAATGGTTTTGTTGTTTAACTTTAGCTCATCTTGATAAATCAAACTGTCTGCAAATTCCATAGCAGGAGCATTTAGGATTAATGGAGAAGTTATATTGTGAAAATTATACAAAGCCTTTTTATCTAACATTTGAGATAGGTCCTTTTTATTTAGGTTGTTGTGCTCAATTTTTTCACAGTTAACATTATGTAAGTATGGTACAAGTATCTCTTCATAATAAATTTTCATACATGTATTTTCTTCTGAGGTTAAAGCCAGTACATATGGTAATTTCTCTCCATAAATTAAAGTCTTTATTGTCCATTTTAATATAGTCATAGCTTTGGAAATATCTTTCTTTGCCATAGAATAAATATATAACAAAGTGACAGGTATATCTTCTTGATTACAACAATAATACTCTAGCATATGTTCAGATGGAGCGAAAGCATTTATTATATTCAAGTTGTTTTTATCCCTGTAGCAAGCTTGTCGTATATCTTGCCTATATTCTTCCTTGTAGCCTATGGGAACCTTATCCAAAAAGATACAGCTTGCTTGAGTATGGTTGCTAAGTTGGTAAGTGGATAGAGTTATAATAGCTTCATTTAGCATTTCTTGCTGATCTGGATAGTGCGGTGTATTTTGTTGAGTAGATGTATTATTACTGTTATGAACATCTAATATTTCAAAAAGTTCCTCTTTATCACCATGGTTAAAATTACCTTGACTTTTAGAAGCAATCATATTGTTACTACTTACATCATTGCGTCTTTGATAAGCTTGGTAATCTAAGTGTCTTTCTCTGTTATTTATTGCCTTACTTACTCCAGAAGTCAAATTTATCTTTTTCTTTAAGAGTTCATCATGGTTGTTATATGCTTCTATCAATATTTCAAAATGCTGTGTAAGAACTGTGCTAAGTTTGGTTTTTGTTGTGGTATGAAATTTCTTATCAAGTAAGGTAAATTTATATTTTATGTCTCCTTTTGGACTTTGAAACAAATAGATAACTTTATTATTTGCCATTATAATTCCAATATTACCAGGTAAAAATAATACCTGGAATTTATTGAAGTCAACCAAACTTATTATTTCGGACTCAAAACCATTTTTATCTATAACTTTATTCATATTATGTATTGCCATAATATCCTCCTTAATAGAAGTCTTGGATTAAGTCAAGGTCTTCAAGTTTCTCTTCTAAGTCTCCATATGAAGTATTAAGTATATCTCTGTACCACTCTAACCATTCAAGAATGATATTTAGTCCATATTTAGTAAACTTTATACTGCTAATATCACTTTTACTAACTTGAATATGTGCATATGATGAATTATCACTGTAGCAGATATCACAACTTTGTAATGCATCTATAATCATCTTTTCAGACACCTCATTTGTTTGAAAAAATGAAGTATTAAACTTGAATTGAAATGCAACATAATTAGAATTCATAATTGAGTCATCGTCTTCAATACCATATGTTTTTTTACACACCATAGCATTAGGTTCTGTTTTGAGATAAATTTCTGCAAAATCATCAGCGTTTTCTTGATAGAAAGCTAGCTTATGACTAAGTTCAATCTCATAATCAACTCCATTAGACTGTAAATAACTGCACACTTTTGCAGCTATAGGAAAATATTCTGTTTCAACAGAGATATTTTTGTCTTTGTTATTCGAAATTTTGTATTGAAGTTTGCTTCTTGTAATTGTTCCTCCATCTATAAATTTAGTTACAATCTCTGCTGGAACACGATTAACAAAGTGATCAAGTTGACTACTAATTGGTGACAATCTATTTTCATCAAAAGAGTTTATTATGTGGCAGTGCAAATCAACTCTATAATCTGTACTTATTTTAATGTACATGCTGTCTCCTTTTTAGTGTTTTGTGCAAAATTACAAAGCTCTTCAAATGCAGGAGAATTAAACTGTCTCTTCAGATACCATTCTACCCCGTATGCCTTGAGTCGGATCTGTTCAGCCCACTCATCAGGATCAAGTGGTCCATTGTAGTTTTCCTCTACTAAAACAGCACACTTTTCAATTTCCTCTACTGTATTTGCTTTTTTAACAGCTATCTTATATGCTATTGTTTCAAGTTTTGCAAAAGATTTATAATCATTTTCTAGACCAATAGCACCTTTGTATGATTCACCTTTTAGTATCGCTTGTATAAACTCTAGATAATTTAATACCCCTTGGCTTGTTTTCATTTTTCTCATTTCTTTTACTTGATTTATCATCATTTTATCCTTGTATTTTGTGGTCTTCGAGCCACTTATCAATGGCAACTCTCGAATATCTAACAAATTTACCTACCTTTGAGTAGGGAAGAGTAGACGCTGAGCTTCGCATACGCATCTTACTCTGAGTGCTTTTACTAAATCCATATTCTTCGGCTAACTCCGATGGACTTAACCATCGTTTTGCTAATTTTGCATATTTTTCTGCATAATTAACTTCTTCTAAACTTATTGACATTTTCAGCCCTTATAAAAAATTTAGAAATTGCAATTTCTGTATCCGAATCAAGGTATTTGAGCTCTTCTTGTTTCCGATTAGTAAAATTATAGTCCATCAATAATAAGAAGGATTGTAAGTAATATAAGAAAGTTTTAGTAAGTTTTAGATGAGATTTTTAGGTAAATTATCTGCTAATATTTAAGAATATTTTAAGAATGTATAGTTTTGTAATATAGCAAGGATTAAGATAAAATGTAAGGGAAGGAATAAAGTGATTTAGCTAGTTTTTATAAAAGTTTTCTATATTGTTTTTCTACTATATTTTTCTCCATAAATTTAATATACTTTTGTATTGTACTTTCAGATACAATAATTTTTTTAGATATCTTTAAATATTTAGCTTGAGAAGTTTTACCAATCTCCTTAATTTTTTTTTCATATTTTTGGATTTCCATTTTATATTTTTTTTCTATTTTTTTAATCATTCTTTTTTCATGTTCAGTTTTTCTTCCAGGTTTTTTATAAGTTAAAAGTTCATTATTTAATTTATCTGCTAATTTTTCATTTTCATTTTCTAGTTTATTTTGCTTAAGTGTTAAATATTGAAATGTATCATAGATATAAAAAGTATCAGCCCATTTAAGAGAATCCATATTTCTAATCTCTTCAGGCTCAATGCCTACCTCTTCGCCAAGAAGTTCCATAGGTGACATTAAAATAGAATTGTCATTGTCGTAGTTGTCTTTTAATTTTGAAAGATAAGAGATCAGTTCATGTTTTGGTAAGTTTAAGTTTATTTGGAAATTTGAAATATTATAGTCTACTACTTGTTTGGTAGAGTCTTGTTTTATTGTGCTTAAGTTATACCTATTGTCTGAATCTTCGGATATCCCTTGATGAATACTATAGCCATCATAGTCATCTTGTTTAAAGGAATACTTATCTTCATGTCTATATGTTGAATCATTTTGTAACTTTTGAATATCATAAGCATTCTTGGAGGCTCTTTGTAATAAAATTTCACTTTTTTCAGGATGACTAACATCATAATAATCTGGGTAAATTAAATATTTCTCAATAAGTTGAGTTTCAAGGTCTTCTATAAGTTCGTTGATAAGATATATACCTGTTGAAAAATAGATTTGATGCTCTTCCGGTTTTAAAAAGCTGTGATACTTTTGAAGAAGTACTTCCTTGGTAAGAGCCTTTTGTGAACTATTTAAAGCCAACAGCCAACTTCCATCTTTATTAGGGGATATAGAGGATTTTACTTTGTCAATTTTAATAGAGATAGTCGTCTCTTTATTTTTTTCTAAAACTCCGGTTGTTGTGCTTCGTATCATCAGTGTTGAATTTGCTACCGGTAATCCTAAGTTTATCTTATCATCTTGGTATGTTTCTGATCCTATAGCAACATATAAATCTAAGCTATCTATTTCTTTATCTACGAAAATTTCTACTTCAAATATATTATCATGGATAGATTCAATACATTGTAATCTATACCCATTGACACCTATAAAGATTTTATAATTAGTAGTATCGTTTAGATTTACAGTACCACTAATTGTATATATCTTTTCCTCATTCTTAATAAAACAATCGATTACATTAATATTTATTTCATTTTTCTGCATGCTATTGATGTCGTGAAGATAGTTTAAAGCATGAACTATTTTACTAGCATTATCATTTCTTGTAGCCATTTCATAAAATATTTTATATGTAAGTTCATGAGGCTTAAAACTTTCTATTTTTTTGTAAGCTGGATCTTCTCTATTTGGTATTGATTTATTTTCTTTGTAGTTGTCTATCAAATTATTTTTAAGTTCATTGGACCATGCTTCAATATCTTTGTTTAGTTTATATTCAATAAGATATTTTTCTGCAAATGGTGTAGTTAATATATATGTAGTAATTTTGTTGATTTGGAGTAAAATATTGAATCTTTCATCTTTATTTTTTTCTGTTCTACCACTAATACTTAATGAGTATGCTTTAGATTCAATTTCTGGATTAGTTGTTTCAAAGGAGTTTATAGTTGAGAAATCTATAGAGTTAGAGTCATAGAGTTTTTTAACATGATTTTGATTAGTTAGTGAAAATATTTCATTATCATAAGTTTTTGATGTTGCTATAATAGCGAGTAGATTGTTTTTAAGTAAAGAGAGCTTATAGGTAAGATTAAAACAAATATTAAAAAATTGACTTTTGCTTTGAGATGGTAGTTGCTCAATCTTAACATCATAGTTTTCTAAAGAATTAACACTTAGATAATCCTTGAGAGTTTGTTCATAATTTTTATGTATAAGTTGATCTAAATTAAAAGTCATAATATCATATCTCTCAAACCTACTATATATTGTATCTTTGATGTTATTTTACTCTGATTTAGTTTAAATAGATTGATAAATTGAATTTTTGTAAGTAAAAGTGAGACCCAAGATGAGACCTAATGATTTCTTAAAGCTTGAAAGTGTGTAATATAGGGGATTGAAGTGGTGGACCCTCAGAGATTCGAACTCTGGGAGGTATAACCCTCGCCGGTTTTCAAGACCGGTGCATTCGACCAACTCTGCCAAAGATCCACGTGTAGTTTGTTATAAAATTATAAAACTGGAGGTGCCACCCAGATTTGAACTGGGGATAGCAGCTTTGCAGGCTGCGGCCTTACCACTTGGCGATGGCACCAGTTGTTGTCTTTCATGTCAATGGTGCCCGGAGCCGGACTTGAACCGGCACAGTATTGCTACCGGGGGATTTTAAGTCCCCTGCGTCTACCAATTTCGCCATCCGGGCATAGTGAATGAAATCACAGTTTTTATAATAAAAATTAAATGGAGCGGGAGACGAGGTTCGAACTCGCGACCCCAACCTTGGCAAGGTTATGCTCTACCACTGAGCTACTCCCGCATCCAACTCTTACTAGACTAAGTTTAGTAAGTGAGGTGGAATTATAGCCGATAGTTTTTCTTTTGTAAAGAGTTTTAATAACAAATTTTTAAAAAAAATGATATAATCGCATTTATAATTAAAGAATTAGATTATTATAGAGGAAGTTTTATGAGAAGTGATACGATAAAAAAGGGATTTGATAAGGCACCTCACCGTTCTTTGTTGCGTGCAACAGGTCTCAAAGATGAAGATTTTGACAAGCCATTCATAGGTATTGCAAATAGCTATATAGATATTATTCCCGGACACTTTTTTCTACATGAGTATGGCGAAATAGTTAAAGAGGCAATTCGTGAGGCAGGTGGTGTACCATTCGTTTTTAATACCATAGGTGTTGATGATGGTATAGCAATGGGGCATGATGGCATGCTTTATTCATTGCCATCGCGTGAGATTATTGCCGATTCTATTGAAACAGTTATGAATGCACATAAGCTTGATGCCATGATTTGTATACCTAACTGCGACAAGATCGTTCCAGGTATGATTATGGGTGCATTGCGAGTTAATGTACCGACTATCTTCGTCTCAGGTGGACCAATGCCTGCTGGACATAAAAAGGATGGAACTCCTATAGATTTAGCAACAGCTTTTGAAGCAGTTGGACAGTTTAATGATGGAAAAATAACGGAAGAAGAACTCCATGAAATAGAGTGTGAAGCTTGTCCATCGGGTGGGTCTTGCTCTGGTATGTTTACTGCAAACTCTATGAATACACTTTGTGAAGCGATGGGTATTGCCCTTCCAGGTAATGGAACTATACTTGCAATGACTCCTGCGAGAATAGAGCTTGTTAAACAAGCAGCAAAACGCATTGTAGAGCTTGCAAAAATGGAAAATAACGAAAAGTTCAACATGCAAAATATACTGAATGAGAAAGCTATACATAATGCTTTTGTTGTAGATATGGCTATGGGTGGAAGTTCAAACACTGTTTTGCACCTCTTAGCGATTGCTAGAGAGACAGGTGTAAATTACAAAATAGAAAATATTAATAAAATTGCAGATAAAGTAGCACATATTGCTAAAATCTCTCCATCTTTAAGTACGGTTCATATGGATGACGTAGACCGTGCTGGTGGTGTTAATGCAGTTATGAAAGAGGTAAGTCGTCGTAGTGGGTTATTGCATTTAGACTCTACGATGATTTCAGGTGAAACCCTTGAGGAGAGAATAGCAGATGCTAAAATAAAAGACACTTCTGTCATTCATACAAATGAAAAGGCATACTCTCAGGTGGGTGGTTTATCTATTTTATTTGGAAATCTTGCACTCGAAGGTGCAGTTGTTAAAACTGCAGGTATTTCTCCAAATATGCGTCAGTTCAAGGGAACTGCAATCTGTTTTAACTCTCAGCCTGAAGCCATTGAAGGTATAATGAGTCACAAAGTGAAGGCAGGTAATGTTGTAGTTATTCGTTATGAGGGTCCAAAAGGTGGTCCAGGTATGCAAGAGATGCTTGCTCCTACGGCACTTATTCAAGGTATGGGTCTTGGTGAATCTGTTGCACTCATTACAGATGGACGTTTTTCTGGTGCTACAAAAGGTGCTTCGATTGGGCATGTTTCTCCTGAAGCTGCTGAGGGTGGACTTATCGCTCTAATCGAAGATGGTGATGAGATAGAACTCGACACTGATGCACACTTATTGCAACTCAATGTAAGTGATGCAATTATTTCCGAGCGTAAAGCTCGCTGGAAACCTTATAAAAATGAAGTAAAATCAAAATGGCTCAAACGCTATCAGCTTTTAGTTTCAAACGCGTCAAATGGTGCTGTGTTAAAAACTGAACTCTAAGTTCAGTTTTTACTTTTTATTTTCAAAAATTCTTTCGCTGAACTCTGCAAATTTTCCTCGAACGGCCTTATCTAGTTCGACTCCGAACATATTGAGTTCAGGGTGTTTATGTTTTGTCTGTTTAAGGAGAGTTGTAAGACCATTGTTATACTTGTTTAGGTAAATATTATCGATTTGTCTGTTTGAACCTATGACAATACCCATACAGCTTTCATCCAAGCGTGAGAGTATCAGCTGTGTAGTATTTTCAGAACTATTTTGCCACTCATCAAGAATTACTATGGCATTATTGAGTGTTCTTCCTCTTGCTTCACCTGGCCATAGCATTTGAATGTCATATTTTTCAATGAAATAATTGGTTTTGGATTGAATTGATTCTTCAGAATTTTGTTTATTATTTTTATTGAGTCTTTTTCTTGCTAAAAAATCGAGTGTATCATACATGGCCATATTATAAATTCTAAACTTTTCATCGTTTCCTGCCAGATAACCAACATCAGCACCTCTATCAAGAGATTCAATGGAATTACGAACATAAACAATTTTTTCATAATAACCCAAATCTATAAGTCTCATAGCACTTGCAATGCTTAATAGAGTTTTACCACTTCCTGCTTTTGCATCAATAACGATTAAGTTATACATATTTGACAAAATAGCACTAAGCATAAACTTTTGTTTTAAATTCGCAGGTTTAATTGCCAGATTGTTAAAAGATGATTCATCAATAGTATAAACTATCTCATCTGCTACAATGGCATAAGTTCTATTGCCATCAGATGAGATAAACTCATAGGAGAAGTTTTCTGGTTGATGTTGAGGGTCACTCTCATAAATATTTGTATAATTGAGTTTATTAAAAAGATTTGATTCTAAATCAACATATTTAATAAATTCAAATTCTGGTAGTTCTGCCTTGTCTTCATGCAGAGTCTCTGTTTGTATATTTTCAAAAAGTGCAAAGGTTCTCGCATAAATATCAATAGAGACAAAAACAACATCAGCATTTTTATAGTACTCTTTTGCAGTACTTGCAGTTTCAATAATACGCTTGTCATTACTCTCTGCAAGATTATGTTGCATAATTTCACTTTCATATTTATCTTTTGCAATAATATGAAGTTCAAGATTATTGTCGATGAGTTTGACAACTCTATAATTATTTTTTTCATCAATCTCTGCTACGGTTGTTTTGGCAAGAAGTCTTGCAAACTCACGCGAATGGAAACCGAGTTCATTAGAGAGTTTCTTTTTATCCTCAAGTTCAATAAGTACAGTTTCAGGGACAACAACTATATTGGTTCCATCATCTGATAAATTATAAATATTTTGAATATTTTGTAGGATTATGTTTGTATCAACAATATATACTTTTTTGTGTATCATTATCTACCACCTTTATTATAATAAAAATAACTCAATTCATTATAATTATCTTATATTACCATAGAATTACATATGTATTACAATAAATTCATCACTTTTAAAGTAATATTTTGGCATGATACAAAAAATTTTACTAGGAAAGTTATATTGAATGCAATTGCAATAAAACATAATGATGAGATTGTTGATTTACAAACGGCAGAAGAGTTAGGAATTAAGGGTGAAGAGGTAGTGTTAGATAACTCACCTGAATCTTTAGAAGTTCTTCGCCATTCAACAGCACATCTTATGGCCCAAGCTATAAAATCACTCTACAAAGATGCAGAATTCTATGTTGGACCAACTGTAAAAGAGGGTTTTTACTATGACTTTAAAACTGAATCTGAAGTAGGTGAAGGTGATCTTAAAAGAATAGAAAAACAGATGCTTTCGTTTGCTAAGAAAAAGTACAAGATAGAAAAGTACGAAATTTCTATGGATGAAGCAAAAGAAAAGTTTAAAGATGATCACTTAAAACTTGCAGTTATGGAGAGAATACCATCTGATACTGTAAGTATTTATAAGCAGGGTGAGTTTGAAGACTTATGTCGTGGTCCTCACCTCCCATCTATAGGTCTTATCCGTTACTTCAAACTTACCAAAATAGCAGGTGCTTATCTTGGTGGAGATTCTAAAAATGAAATGCTAACTCGCATATATGGTATAGCATTCGCAGATAAGGAGTCACTCAAAGCACATATGGATATGCTTGCAGAAGCTGCTAAGCGTGACCACCGTAAACTTGGAAATGAAATGAAACTTTTTACTTTCCGTGAAGAAGTTGGAGCTGGTTTTCCTATTTGGCTTCCTGCTGGTGGACGATTGCGAGCACGTTTAGAGTCACTACTTTTTAAAGCACATCGTAAACGTGGTTACGAGCCTGTTCGTGGTCCAGAAATGCTGCGTTCTGATCTTTGGAAAACTTCAGGACACTACCAAAACTACGGTGAAAATATGTACTTCACAAACATCGATGAGTTAGAGTTTGGGGTAAAGCCAATGAACTGTGTAGGACACATTAAGGTATATGAAGATGAACTTCATTCTTATCGTGACCTTCCTATTAAGTACTTTGAGTATGGCGTAGTGCATCGTCACGAATTGACAGGAGCACTCCATGGGCTTTTCCGTGTTCGTGAGTTTACTCAAGATGATGCACATATTTTTTGTACGGTCGATCAAATTGAAGAGCAAATCATTGAAGTTGTAGACTTTGTTGACAAGATTATGAGTACATTTAATTTTGAATACAAAATGATGATTTCAACTAAACCCGAAAAAGCAGTTGGTGATGCGGAAGTTTGGGAAAAATCAGAAGCGGCACTCATCTCAGCGATGAAAGCACATAACCTCTCTTATGAGATAGATGAGGGTGGCGGGGCATTTTACGGTCCTAAAATCGACATTAAAATTCTTGATGCCATTGGTCGTGAGTGGCAGTGTGGAACGATTCAGTTAGATAATAATCTTCCAGCTCGTTTTGAGCTTGAATATAATGGTGAAAATAATGAAAAAATTCAGCCTGTGATGATTCACCGTGCTATTTTAGGTTCATTTGAACGTTTTATTGGGATTTTGACTGAACATTATGCTGGTGAATTTCCTATGTTTATAGCTCCTACACAAGTAGCAATTGTTCCTGTAGCTGAAACTCATAAAGAATATGCTAAGCAATTATCGGATAAACTTATTGACATTAATGCCGATAGTGAAATATATGCTAAGAATGATTCGTTAAATAAACGTATCCGTGTAGCAGAAAAAACACGTGTCCCTATGATAGTAGTTATTGGGGATGAAGAGATAGAGAACAAAACGGTCGCAATTCGCGACAGACGTACGCGTGAGCAGTACAATCTAAGTGAAGAAGAATTTCTTCAGCTTATACAAACTAAAGTAAATGAGGTAAATTTTTGAATCAAAAGAAAAACCGTGTCATAATGAATGATGATATTCGTGCAACAGAGTTGAGATGTAATGTAGATGGAGGAGAGTCTTTAGGGATTATCTCTTTTGATGATGCCATGGATAAAGCAAATGAGCTAGGTCAAGATTTAGTTCTTATCGCTCCTGATGCAAAACCACCTGTTGCTAAAATTATGGATTACGGTAAATTTAGATACCAAGAAGAGAAAAAACTAAAAGAACAACGTAAAAATCAAGTAAAGATTGTTGTTAAAGAGATTAAACTTTCTGTAAAAATTGCTGATAATGACATGGGTTACAAAGTTAAACATGCAAGAGAATTTTTAGAAAAAGGTTTTCATGTTAAGTTTAGAGTATTTTTACGCGGTCGTGAAATGGCTCATCCAGAAGCTGGAAAAGAAGTTCTTCTTCGTGTTTGGCCAATGGTAGAAGACATAGGTGTTATGGAAAAACCACCTAAGTTTGAAGGTCGTTATTTTAATATGTATATAACACCACAAAAATAAAATAGCAATGTAACAACTACATTGCTTCACTCAATCTAGCAAAAGCTCTATTTAGAGACTTTCGCTTTTAACTCATCTTCACTTATTGCATTGCTTACATACTTAATGACTACAACTTTTTCTGTCTCATTAATAAACCATTCAGCGATATTTTCATCTTCTAGTTGATGTAATTTATCCATATTTACATCATCATTTGAGATGTAGAGGTGTGAATGCTTTATTGGGTTTTGTAGTTTAAGTACTGTCCAAACAAGCCATAAAACAGTTACAACAGCAACACTTGTTGCAAGTGTTGCTCTATCACTTATATCTAAGTAAAGCCCAGCAAATGTACCACCTAAAAAGGTAAAAAAGTAAGCTGCAGAGTTTGATATACCAAGTGCAGCACCTTTTTGATGCACACGGGCAAATTTACTAATCATGGACTGAACAAGTGGTTCCATCATATTAAAACCAGCAAAAAATAGAACCACACCAATGACAAAGACCGTACTTGAAGTAGTAAAACCAAAGATTAAAAATGCAGCTAAAAAGAGAACAATAGAGACTAAAAATATCTGTTTTGGTATATTTTTCTTCTCACCTAAAATTGCAGCAGGTGCCATTGCTAAAAAACCAACTATCATAGCAGGAACATAGGCCATCCATAGCTCTGATTTTTCCCAACCAAAACCATACTGCTCTTTCGTTAGGATAATAGGAATAATAACAAATGCCATAGTCATAAGACCTTTTTGCATTGCATTAATTATGACCATATTTAAGAGGTTGTTATTTTTTAAAATATCTATAGTTTTTGCATCATTATGATAGGTATGTTTAATTTTTGGTGGAGTAGGTACTTTTGTAAAAAGTAAAATTATAGCGATTATGGATAAAGCACCTGTAATTAAAAAGATAGTACTTATTCCAAAACTTGATGCGATAACAGGACCAAGAGCCATAGATATAGCAAAACTAATAGCGATAAATCCACCCATGATTGCCATAGCTTTTCCACGAATTTCTTCTTCAACTAAGTCTGCAATCATTGCAGGAATAACAGAACCAATAGCTCCAGCACCTTGTAAAAATCTACCAAACATTAGAGTATAGATGTCTGTTGAATAGGCACAGATGATAGAACCAACTAAAAACAGTAAAAGACCAACTAAAATGGTGGGTTTACGTCCTATTTTATCACTCATACTACCAAAAGGTACTTGGAAGATTGCCTGAGTGAGAGCATATCCACCAACAATAACACCAACTAAGAGAGGTGTTGCACCTTTTAAATCGAGGGCATAAACAGAAAGAACTGGTAAAACAAGGAACAGACCTAGAAATCTTAAGAAAAGAATTAAGGAGAGAGGTAAGACTTTTTTAAACATATATTTGCCTTTATAGTATAATTACAGGATTATATACAAAGAAGTATAACAGAGAGTATAAGGAATGAAATTTGAAATTAGTTTTAGCTACATCTAATAAAGGTAAAGTACGAGAAATTCAAGCACTCTGTGAAGATTATGAAGTTATCCCTTACTCAGAGTTAATAAATGAGTTTGAAATAATAGAAGATGCAGATAGTTTTCAAGGGAATGCTCTTTTAAAGGCAAATGCCGTTTATGAAGCACTGAAAAAGGAATCTTTTTTTAAAAACACAGATATCACTGTTATAGCAGATGATAGTGGCATAAGTGTTGATGTATTAGATGGTAAACCAGGGATTTATAGTGCAAGGTATGGTGGTGAAAATGCTGATGATAAAGATAATCTATATAAATTAATGAAAGATATTAAAGATAGAGGTGTTGAGAGCTCACCAGCACATTATACAGCCGCAATAGCAATAGTGAATGTAAATACACAAAAAAGTGTTCATGGTTGGATGTATGGAGTTGCGTTAACTAAAGCAAGGGGTGAGGGCGGTTTTGGATACGATCCTATGTTCATACCAGAGGGCTATAATCAAACACTTGCTGAACTAGATGAGAGTGTAAAAAAAGAGTTGTCCCATCGTTCAAAAGCTTTAAGATTAGCAAAAATCCTTATGAAAAATTTATAAGTTTTAAAAAAGATATTCTATTAATTAGTTAAAAAATATCAAAAGTGATACACCAAATATAATTCTATAGAACCCAAAAAAGACAAAAGTGAATTTTTCTAAAAATTTTAAAAAGAGTTTAATTGTTATAAAAGCGACCATAAAAGCGACAACAAAACCTATGATGAGCATAAGTAGGTTTTCATTTGAAAATTCCTGGTAATGTTTAAGAAAATCATAGACACTCACAGCACCCATTACAGGAAAAGCTAACAAAAAACTAAACTCAGCACTACTTTTTCTATCTAAACCAACCAATAAAGCTCCTACTATAGTAGAGCCTGCACGACTTGTTCCTGGTATTAAAGCAAAAACTTGTGCAAATCCTATAATGATAGACTGTTTAAATGTTATGTCTTTTACTGAAGTGGTTAGCTTCTCCTCCTTAGGTATAAAGAATTTTTCAAGTAATAAAAATATAAAACCACCAATTATAAACATGACAGCAACGACATTTATACTAAAAAGTTTCTCAACTTGATGAGAAAAAAGAAATCCGACTATGCCAATAGGTAAAAAAGCAAGAAAAACTTTACTCCAAAGATTTAGCTTATCTCGTGAAAATTTTTCTTTATAGTTGAAAAAAACTGCAAATATCGCTGCTAATTGAATGATGACCTCAAATGCTTTTGTATTTTGTGTTTGAGAGATACCTAAAAATTCACTTGCAACAATCATATGACCAGTTGAAGATATGGGTAGAAATTCTGTAAAACCTTCAATAATTCCTAAAATAATTGCAGTGTATATATCCATATGTTTTCCTTAACCTGAGAGTAAGTATATTTTAAAGACACTTAAAGATAAAATTTGATTATCTGTGATAGTCTTTTAGCTTGATATATTAACATACAAGCATTAACCATATAATCATAGGAAGTAAAAATGAATTTATTAATAGTCGATGACAGCAAAGTAATTAGATGTGTATTGACAGATACAGTACAAAAATTTTTTCAACTACCCAAATGGACAGAGCTAAATATTTTTGAAGCAGAAGATGGTGCTGTTGCTATGGAAATTATGAAAAAAGAAAAAATTGATATTATGTTATTAGATTGGAATATGCCTAATATGACTGGAGAAGAGGTAGTTGATGCTGTGCGTGCAAATAAAGAATGGAATAAGACCCGTATTATTATGGCTACAACAGAAGCTACAAAAGAGTCAGTTTTAAAGATGATTAAAAAAGGTGCAAATGGTTATATAGTAAAACCATTTAATGAAGAATCGACTTTTAAGACTTTAAATGTAATTACAGCAAGAATGGAAAAGTAATTTTGTCACTCTATATTTTTAAACTTATTTTGATATAATACGAGGTTTTATTTGAAACAGGCTTTTTTAGTAAAGCTAAAAACTTCGTAGGAAATTTTATATGTTACTTTTTACACCCGGCCCAACTCCCGTTCCACAAAATGTTCGAAATGCTATGGCAGATGAAACTATGCATCATCGTACACCAGAGTTTGAAGCTATCTTTGAGAAAACTCGTAAACATCTTTTTAATCTTTTTAAAACTGATGAAGTAGTAATGATTGCATCAAGTGGTACAGGTGCTATGGAAGCAGCTGTTATTAATCTTTGCAAAAATACACTTTTGAATGTAAACTCTGGAAAGTTTGGTGAGCGTTTTGGCAAAATTGCCCAAGCTCATGGGCTTAAAAATGAAGAGATAAAAAACGAGTGGGATACTCCTGTTTGTGTTGAAGCTATTGTCAATAGAGTCAAAGCAAATCCAGAAATAGATGCAGTTGCCATTCAGATTAGTGAGTCTGCAGGTGGACTTCATCATCCTGTAGAAGAGATAGCAAAGGCTATAAAAGCAATAAATCCAAATATAATGATTATTGCTGATGGTATTACTGCTGTTGGTGTTGAACCTATAGATATAAATAACATTGACTGTCTTATTGCAGGAAGTCAAAAAGCACTTATGCTACCACCAGGTCTTGCAATTTTAGGTCTTTCCAATTCTGCAATTGAGACTATAGGAGCGGGTGTTGGTTATTACTTAAATCTTGCAACAGAGATTAAAAAACAGCGCCAAAACACTACAGCATATACCGCTGCTACGACTCTTACTATTGGACTTTTAAAAGTTTTAGAGAACATTGAAGCTGATGGCGGGATAGAGAAACTTTATGCCAACACAGCTACTCGTGCAAAAGCAGTACAGTCTGCATTAGAAGCACTTGGTCTTCATATCTATCCATTAACTCCTGCAAAATCTATGACGACTATTGACGATAAAAATGCGTCGGAGATAAGAAAGCTTCTTAAAACTGACTTTGATGTAAATGTAGCGGGTGGTCAAGACCATTTAAAAGGAAAAATTTTTAGAATTAACCAGATGGGACTGATACCAAACTATGAGATGGCTTGGGTTGTTAATGCAGTAGAGTTATGTATGGCGAAACTTGGTCGTCGTCCTTATGATGGAACAGCAAATAAAATCTTTAATGAGATTACTTTCAAAATGGGAATATAGATGATACTAGAGCATGAAATTCCCAATGGGAGTAAATTATATTTTGGTAATTCTGCTAAAATAAAACGCCATATTGAAAATGTAGCGAGTGAGATACTAGATGCAAATGGTTTTGAAGAAATTGTTACACCCATTTTTTCATACCATCAACACTTAAGCATCGCAAATGAGTGTGAGCTTATTAAAGTAAATGATATAAAAAATAACTCTCTTTCTTTACGTGCAGACTCGACTATTGATGTTGTGCGCATCATCGAGAAGCGTTTAGGGGCTAATTATTCTCAAAAAAAATGGTTTTATATTCAGCCAGTAGTTACTTATCCAACAACTGAACAATATCAAGTAGGTGTTGAGTTTATGGGTGAAAAAAAACTCTCTTGTGTTTTAGGTCTAGCAACAGAGATTTTTAATAAGCTAGAGGTAAAACCACTCACTCAAATTTCAAACATTAAAATCCCTGAATTACTTGTGGAAATGTTTGATGAATTAAGCATAGAAGATTTTAAACATATCAACATTGATAAGTTCATAAGTTTAGAAGTTGAGTGGCTGACAAAACTTGTTTATTTGCAGTATATTGAACAGATAGATGATGTGATGGCTATTGCACCAGAAAACATAAAGATGGAACTTGCTAAAATGAAAGAATTATGTGCAGAAATATCATGTGAAAATACAGTTTTAGCACCAATGTACTATGCAAAAATGCTTTACTATGATGAACTTTTCTTTCGAGTCATTAAAGATAATGAAGTATATGCTCGTGGTGGAAGATACAAAAACTCAGACCTGACATCAGTAGGTTTTGCAATATACACAGACACAGTTTGTGAAGAATTAATAAAGTAATAGGAAAAAGAATGCAAGCAGATTTAATCGTAGGTATCCAATGGGGCGACGAAGGCAAGGGTAAAATAGTAGATAGATTAGCTTGTGAGTATGATATGGTGTGTCGTAGTCAAGGCGGGCATAATGCTGGACACACTATTTGGGTTGATGGCATAAAGTATGCACTTCACCTTATTCCTTCTGGTGTTTTAAACCCAGATGCTATTAATGTAGTAGGAAATGGTGTAGTGCTCTCTCCAGAATCTATCATCAAAGAGATGGTTCAGTTTGAAAATCTAGAGGGTCGTCTTTTTATCTCTGATAAAGCACACCTGAACCTTTACTATCATGCACTAGTTGATCAGGCAAGAGAGCGTCTTAAAGGTGATAAAGCTATTGGTACAACTGGTAAGGGAATTGGACCTGCTTATGCAGATAAGATTAACCGTACAGGCTTTCGTGTTGGTGAACTTTTAAATCCTACAAAACTTACTGCTTCTATCATCGAGTATTTTGAGCAAAATAGACAAATTTTTGACATCTATAAAATTTCTACACCACTTGAGTCTGAACTGCTTGCTGAATTAGAGAGTTATAAAGCTAAACTTGCTCCCTTTATCACTGATACAACTCAAATGGTTTGGAAAGCTCTTGATGAGAATAAACGTATTCTTTTAGAGGGTGCACAAGGTACTCTTCTTGACATTGATCATGGAACTTATCCATATGTAACTTCCTCTGCAACTGTATCTGCTGGTGCTTGTACTGGTCTTGGGATAAATCCTAAAGATATAGGGAAGGTTACAGGAATCGTAAAAGCTTACTGCACCCGTGTTGGTAATGGGCCTTTTCCATCTGAAGATTTTGGTGAAGATGGAAAACGTCTTGGGGAACAAGGGCATGAGTTTGGAACAACAACAGGACGTGCAAGAAGATGCGGTTGGTTTGATGCAGTAGCCACTCGTCATGCAGCACGCCTCAATGGTTGTGATGAACTAGCATTGATGAAACTTGATGTTTTAGATGGTTTTGATGAGGTGAAACTTTGTGTTGCATATGAGCTTGATGGAAAAGAGATAGATTATATGCCATCAAATTTAGAGGATGTAAAACCACTTTATAAAACTTTTAAAGGATGGAGTAACTCTGTTGGTGTGAGAGAATTCGATGCACTTCCAAAAGATGCACAAGAGTTTGTAAAAATGATTGAAGAAATTAGTAAAACAAAAGTTGGTATAATATCGACATCGCCAGAGAGGGATGATACAATCATTTTATAATTCTAAATATATTTCTCAACCATAAGGTCTATCTTTCTTAGAAAGGAAAATTGTGAAGACTCGATATAATTCTCTTGTAAGTGTTAAAAAAAACATTATGCAAAGGAGTGAAGAAGCTCTACATGTCGCAAATACGAATTTAGAGAGTGCTCTCATAGCACTTGAGAGCTCATGTCAATTATTGTCACAAATTGATACTCCTGCTTCTGGAGATATGTCAAAGTTTTTAACTGCACGAATGCTTTTAGACGCACAAAGAGAGATGATTAAACACAATGAAGAGTGGGTTGCTTATACAAGAAAAGAACTTTCACAAGCTAAAAATATTCTTAAAGAGCATACATTAGAGTATGAAAAATTTAATTATTTGGAACTTCAAGAAATACAAAATGAACTTAAAAGACAAAAAAAATTAGAGAGTAAAAATCTCGATGAAGTTGCTTTAATGACATTTGATGGAAAAAGATATAAAAGGAAAATATCGTGAAAATATTTCTGCTTAGCATTATCTCTTTTATGTCACTTTATGGTGTACAAGTGAGTGATAGACTCTTTGATTGTACAGAAATTTTTCAAGAGAGAAAAAGTGAACTTCTTGTTGAGCTTGAAAGAATTGATGAACAAAAACAAGCCCTAAGTGCCCTTAAAACTGCAACGGAAGATTTACTTAAGAAAAAAGAGAAAAGACTCACTCAACAAGAAGAAATTGTAGATGCAAAATTAGAGGAGATTACTCAAAAAGAGAATAAAATTAAAAATTTGTTAGAAAAAAACAAAGCAACTTTAGAAGAATTAACAAAAACTAAGATGAATAAAATTTCTCAAACATATTCCAAAATGAAACCGGCAGCATCATCTAATATACTTGCAGATATGGCACCTGAAAATGCGGTAAGAATATTACAGTCATTAAAACCAAAAGTAGTAGGTAAAATTTTAACAAAAATGAATCCTAAAAAAGCATCTAAACTGACTCAACTTTTAAGTAAATAATCAAACTTTTACCTAAGTTATTGTAAAATTTTAAAATTCAACTAACTAAGGTCGTTCATCATGAAAATATCACTCAAAACTATTCCTCATATATCTAATAAAATTGCAATCGATTTAAATAAAAGTGGTGTTGTTAGAATGACTAAAGGTCTTGAGCCTATAGCTTTTGAAGCAGAAAAAATTTTAGAAGAAAATGTTAAGCAAGAGATGGCACTTGAAGATAAAGTAAACTTAATTTGTGATGATAATGAAGAAGAAATAGAGTTCATGCTAGCAGATGAAAGACAACTTTTTTTTATGATAAAGAAAAAATTAGCACCAGAGTTTGGTATAATTCTTAACTATGAAGAGAGATATTCAGATATATCACATAAGGTATTAGATGAACTTTATGAAGAAGATTTAATACATTTTGAAGTAACTGAAAATCGTATAAAAAATATAATTTATAATGCTATAACATCATTTATATCAGAAGCATCAGAATTAGAGGATGCTGTTATGGATAAAATTAGATCATATAAAAAAAGATATATTCCTGGTACGGATGAGTTTGATATACTTTATGAAAAGATTTATAGAGAAGAATTATTAAAAAGAGGTATGGAATAGAAGATGACAACTGTTTTGAAAAAAGTATATATCTATCTTGAAAACGGAACATTTTTAGAAGCAAATAGCTTTGGTGCTGAGACTACTGTTGTAGGAGAAATTGTATTTAATACATCACTGAGTGGATATCAAGAAATAATGTCCGATCCCTCATATGCAGGTCAATTTGTTACTTTTACAATGCCAGAAATTGGAAATGTTGGTGTCAATGTGCAAGATATGGAGAGTCAATCTGCCCATGCTAAGGGGATGATTGTAAGAAAATATCAAGACAGATATTCTAATTTTAGAGCAGAAGAGTCTTTGCAAGATTTTTTGATTAAATATAATGTAATGGGTATTTGTGACATTGATACAAGATTTTTAACGAAAATGATTAGAAGTGAAGGTGCTATGATGATGGTTGCCTCAACGAATATTAATACTAAAGAAGAATTAAAGAAAATTTTGGATGATTCACCTCGTATTGAAGATATTAACTATATAAATGAAGTAAGCACAAAAAACATTTACAAGCATAATTCAAGTACATATAACAAAAAAAATGGATTTGAATACGAAGAGGCACCTCCTACCGAAGCTTCTGTTAGCGTAATTGATTTTGGTGTAAAACGGAATATCTTAAATGAACTTGTTAGTGCTGGGATTGCAGTTGAAGTAATACCAAATAATTTTGATGCAGATACGTTAATTACACAATATGAAGAGAAAAAAATTGATGGTGTCTTCTTGTCTAATGGTCCTGGTGATCCTTTATTGCTAAAAAAAGAACAAGATCAGATAAAAAAACTTATAATTGCAAAGATACCAATGTTTGGAATCTGTTTAGGACATCAACTTCTTTCAATATCTCATGGATATGATACATATAAGCTTAAGTTTGGGCATCATGGTGGAAATCATCCCGTTAAAAATGTAGAGACAGGACTAGTCGAAATAACTGCACAAAATCATAATTATAATGTTCCTGATAATATAGTTGAGATTGCAAAAGTAACACATACTAATCTTTTTGATAATACTATTGAAGGGCTTCGATACAACAATAGACCAATTTTTTCTGTACAGCACCATCCAGAAGCAAGTCCTGGACCGAAAGAGAGTGCATATATTTTTGATGCATTTAAAAGGTTAATGATAGAACATAGAGCATAGCTATGGTAGAACTATCAGATTATTTACAGAAACGACGTCGATTGATGGTAAAAATTGTTCTTCTCTTAGCCATCATTGCCATTGTTGCAAGTTACTTTTTAACAATTACTCCATCAAACTATTTTGGTGGAAAATATAATTATTATCTTTTATATTTTTTGATTCTTTATAAATTAATAGAGCTTCCTTCACTTTATTATATTTTATTTCATAAACATCTTATAAATTTAAAAAATAACACTAATTATAAAGAGAAGCATGAAAAGATAAAGAAGCACTCTAAACTCTTATTATTTTTAATCCCTCAAGGAAATACTGTATTTGGAATAATAGCTTATAAGTTGACGGGAAATATAATATATTTTTTACTCTTTTCTACAATAGCACTTATAACACTCTTTTTAGTCAAACCAAATAAACTTCTTGATTAATCCTATCCTTAACACTTATTAAATTAAAACTTATGTATAATCCAAGCGATTAGATTAAGAAAAGGTTTGAAAATGATAAAATATTTTATGGTATTAATGGTATGTTTGAATTTACTACATGCTGAAGAGTTAGGCGTGAATGAAAAATTGGGTGAAATGGTTCCCTTAAATTTGACATTCTTAAATGAACAATCGCAAAGTGTTACATTAAGAAAGTTGATGGACAATAAACCAACTTTACTAACACTAAACTATTTTAAATGTGCAGGTATTTGTACTCCTCAACTAAATGACATGGCTGCAATGTTAAGCAGATTACATATTGCAGAAAATACAGATTATAAAGTAATTACAGTAGATTTTGCTGAAGATGAAACGACAGACTTAGCAAGAGCAAAAAAAAAGAATTTGTTAAAATCAATGTCAAGAGCTTTTGTATCTGATGCATGGCATTTTGTAATAGGTGAAAATAATAGTTCAGGAAAACTTGCAGAAGCTGTAGGGTTTAAGTATAAAAAAGTAATTTCATCTAATGGTGATGTAGGATATATACACGGTGCTACAGTTATAGTACTTTCTCCAACAGGGAAAATAATACGTTATTTAAGTGGCATAGAACAACTTCCAGCTGATATTAAAATGGCAATTCAAGAGGCATCAGAAGAAAAAGTTTCACCAACAATTGCTAAAAATTCTCCATATTGTTTTACAAAAATACCCAATGGTGACCTATTAATAGGGAAAATAGAGAAGACTTGGGCTATTTTTATGTTGATTGTTGTATTTGGATTATTTATATATCTTGTTAGGTCAAATAAAAGAAAAAGTAATAATGAATAAGACAATAAGCTAGAGTAGTAGAATACTTCTATTGTTTTATGCAAAATACTTATAATGCATATAAATAAAAATAATAAATGATTCAAGTACCTTTAAAGTAAGGTAAAGTATACTTCACCTTATTTTCTTCAGCCAAAAGTTGAAGAAAAATAAGATATTAGGAGACTCGATGGTGAAATATATACTAGTACTATGCATATTTTTCAATTTTCTACATGCAGGTGAATTGGGCATTGACGAAAAACTTGGGGATAAGGTTCCACTTGATTTGACATTTATAGATGAAAAATCAAATAAAGTTACCTTAAAAGAGTTAATGGACGGCAAACCTACCCTTCTTACACTGAACTATTTTAGATGTTCAGGGATATGTACCCCTCAATTAAATGATATGGCAGATGTATTAAGTAAGTTAGACCTTGTTGAAAATGTTGATTATAATGTTGTAACTGTAAGTTTTGCGGAGGCTGAAACTGCTGCATTAGCTGCTGCGAAAAAGAAAAATATTCTTGCATCAATGATAAGACCATTTAATGAAAATGGATGGCACTTTGTTATTGGTGAGAATAATAGTTCAAAAGTATTGGCAGATAGTGTTGGTTTTCATTTTAAAAAAGAGACATTACCAAATGGTAATGTTGAATATATTCATGGTGCAGCATTAATAGTATTAGCACCAGATGGAAAGATAACACGCTACCTTAATGGTATCGATCAACTCCCTTTTGATGTTAAAATGTCTGTTATTGAGGCAGGAAATGGAACAGTAGGACCAACAATCGCAAAAACATTACTTTTTTGTTTCGCTTTTGACCCAAAAGGAAAAAAATATATTTTTGTTTGGGAAAAAATAGGCGCTATAGCAATGATAAGTATAGTACTAGGCTTTTTTATCTGGTTAGTTCGATCAGGAAGAAAAGAGAAAGACCATCAAAAAAAAGGAGAAAACGATGAGTAAATCGTATTTAGAAGCAGGTGAAACACACTGTGCCATTGGGCACCCAAAGAGTGTTTTTTGGCAATGGATGCTTACAGTAGACCATAAACGAATAGGTATTATGTATGCAGCTGTAATTTTTACATTCTTTTTCGTTGCTGTGCTTGTAGCACTTACAATGAGAATAGAATTATTCGCACCAGGTGCACAAATTTTAGATGGGGACACATATAATCAAGCATTTACATTGCATGGTGTCATTATGATTTTCTTGTTCATTATTCCAGGTGTTCCTGCAGTTTTTGGAAACATAGTGATGCCACTTATGATTGGGGCAAAAGATGTGTCATTTCCACGTTTAAATTGGTTTACATTTTGGTTGTATATACTTGGTGCATTAGTTGCTCTTTCATCTTTATGGACAGGACATGGTTTTGCTGATACTGGTTGGACTTTTTATGCCCCATATAGTTTAAATACAAATACAAATGTTATTACTACACTTGTTGCTGCATTTATCTTAGGTATGGCCTCAATCCTCACAGGACTTAACTTTCTTGTAACGATTCACCGTCTTCGTGCTCCAGGAATGGATTTTTTCAAAATGCCACTCTTTGTATGGGGTATTTATGCAACAGCATGGATTCAACTACTTGCAACTCCAGTTGTTGGTATTACACTTGTTCTTGCAATTTTAGAAAAAGTATTTGGAATTGGTATTTTTGATCCATCCAAAGGTGGAGATCCAGTACTTTTTGAACACCTCTTTTGGATATATTCTCATCCTGCTGTTTATCTTATGATTTTACCAGCATTTGGTATTATGTCTGAAATTATTCCTACATTCTCAAGAAGAGAAGTATTTGGTTACCGAACAATTGCACTCTCTTCTGCTTCAATTGCAGGTATTGGTTATTTAGTATGGGGTCACCACTTATTTACTTCAGGAATGTCTGACATTGCTAAAACGATTTTTTCATTCCTTACATTTTTTGTTGCAATTCCAACGGGTATTAAATTTTATGACTGGGTTGCTACTATGTACAAAGGTAAAATTATCTTAGCTTCTCCGATGTTATGGGCACTTGGAACAATGGTTACATTTGTAATTGGTGGTTTAACAGGTGTTACTATCGCAATGGTTGGGTCAGATATCCATCTCCAAGATACATATTACTCTGTGGCACACTTTCACTATGCAATTTTAGGCGGGGTTGTTTTCTTACTGTTTGCAGGTATGCATTACTGGTTTCCATTAGTGTTTGGAAGAATGCTCAATGAAAAAAGAGCAAAAATTGCATTTTGGCTAAACTTTATAGGTTTTAATGTTTTATGGTTTCCAATGTTTATTGCAGGTTATCTTGGTATGCCGAGACGTTATTTTGATTATTTACCAGAATTTCAGATCTATCACCAAATTGCATTTTTTGGAGCGATTATTTTTATTGCTGGATTAGTTTTTATGTTCTATAACTTTTACAAAGGTGCCACAAGTGGTGAACCTTCAGGGCCAAATCCATGGAATGCAACGACGCTAGAGTGGCATATGCCATCATCACCACCACCATTAGAAAATCATTCTAAAGTACCATATGTTGACTTTAGACCATATGAGTATCATCATGGTGAACCTGTGGTTAAATTTGATTATGAAACTATGAAAAGGATTGACTAATGTCTCATGAATATGTGCCAGAAATCGCGACTTCTCGCGATGGCAAGCAGTATGAAGTTCAAGGTTGGCAAGGGGATACTTATGCTGGTAAATTAGGATTTTGGTTATTTATGCTTACTGAAGTCATGATGTTTGGAGCGATGTTTCTTGTTTTGACATACTATTTTACTTTACATCACGATGCTTTTATTGAAGCTTCATCAGATTTTAATGTATTTTTAGGGGGAACAAATACTGTTGTCCTTTTAATCTCAGCTTTAACAATGGGTTTAGGCTTATTAAAAATGAAACATGGAGATATCAAAGGTGCAAAATTAATGATTTATGCAACTATGATATTGGCATTTGCTTTTTTACTTATCAAAGGTATTGAGTGGACTGAAGATTATCATGAAGGTATATTTTTAGGTTTACCTGCTCTACAAGCTGGTACAGCAGTTTCTAAACCTTTAGGAGAAATTCTGTTTTTTGGTATGTACTTTACTATGACTGGACTTCATGGATTCCATATTATTATTGGAATCGGACTTATGATATGGTTACTTATGCGGATAAATTCTGGAAAAGTTTCACCACATCACTATATTTTATATTTTAATATTGCACTTTATTGGGATCTAGTACACCTTGTATGGGTTTTCGTTTTTCCATATTTTTATATGATTGGTGCAGGAGATATTTCAGGAGTTTTAAATGGCCATTAATTATGACACAAAATACTATGAAGACAGAACGAAATATTATAAAGTAATTGTTGGACTGTTGTTATTAACAACTATTACATTTATTCAGCCGCACATGTTTTTAGTAAATGCAACATTTGGTGCGCAGTTATTTATTGCTTTAGTTAAAGCATGGCTTATTGTTATGTATTATATGCATTTAAAAGGTGAGAAGCTGATTGGATCTACTGTAGTATTTGCACTTATGCTTGTTGCATTCTTCTTTATTGCAGTAATTGTTGATGTAAAGCATTTTCAATTTAAAGGTGTGAGCTATATATCAACAAATAAAGGCGTTGCAGATGAAGCATCGCATGAAGAATAAGGGGAGAGTATGCTAGAAGGGTTTAATTCACAAGCTGCAACATTTGCAGCAGATATAGATCAAGCACTATACATAAATTTAATATTTTCAATAATATTAGCATTTTCTGTAATAGGGCCTATGCTCTATCTTGCATGGAAATATCGTGCAAGTAAAGTAAAAAATGAAGATATTGAAAATATTGTTCATCACACGGGTTTAGAAATTACATGGACAGTAATTCCAACTATTATGATGTTTACACTATTTTATTATGGTTATACATCAATGAGAACATTGCGAACAATGCCAGATGTAAAAGACAGTATTGTTATCACACTTGAAGGTAAAAAATGGTCTTGGAACTATACTTATCCAGCTAATGCTGATGGATATGTTCACAAAACAGGGGAACTTTATGTTCCAAAAGATCAAAATATTATTTTAAATATGTCAGCACCTCTTAATGATGTTATTCACTCATTTTATGTACCAGCATTTAGAATGAAAGAGGATGTTGTTCCTGGGCGTATTACAAAACAGTGGTTTAAGTCAGAAGTTATTGGTTCTTATGATGTAGAGTGTGCTGAGTATTGTGGTACACGTCACTCGTATATGCTATCAAAAATTAATGTAATTAGTAGAGCTGAATATGATGCTTGGTTTAACTCTTCAAAACGTACTCCTGGTGCTGAAGATAAAAAAATATCTAAAGGTCAAGAGGTTTATGAGCAGAATGGTTGTAGTGGATGCCACTCAATTAATAGCGATGCCGTATTGGTTGGTCCATCGTTGATGGGTATTGCTGATAAACGTAGTACACAGTACATTAAAGATGCGATTGTGACACCAAACAAAGATATCCCAGCAGGTTTTACAGCAGGTATTATGCCTCCATTTAACCTTTCAGATGAAGATATGAAAGAACTTTTAAAATTCTTTAATAATACTGATAAAGGTCAAGAGATTTATGAGTCCAATGGATGTAATGGTTGTCATTCAATAAATGATGACTCTATTTTGGTTGGCCCATCTCTAAAAGGGCTTGCCGCAAAATATGATGCACAATATATAAAAGATGCAATTCTTACACCAAATAAAGATGTTCCAGCAGGTTTTACAGCAGGTATTATGCCTCCATTTAAACTTAATGATGCAGATTTAAAAGAGTTAGTTAAGTACTTGAAAGCTAAGTAATGATCAAAGACTTTATAGTTTTAACGAAGTTTGTCCTCTCTTTTGCTGTGAGCCTTTCGGCTCTTTTCGCCTACATCATGGCGAAAGGTGAAATAGGAGGGGACATGTTCCTTGCTACTTTTGCTGTATTACTTGTTGCTATGGGAGTTTCAACTCTCAATCAAGTTCAAGAATATAAAGAAGATGCTTTAATGGAGCGTACAAAACATAGACCAATTGCTTCTGGAAAATGGTCTCCTCTTACAGGTATAGTTATAGGGGTTGCACTCATCATAGCTTCCCTTCTTCTTATTTATAATTTATTGGGAATGCTTGGCGTTGATCTATTTTTATTCTCTTTTATTTGGTATAACATTGTATATACTCCATTAAAGAAAAAAAGTGCTTTGGCTGTTGTTCCTGGTGCTATATTAGGTGTTATTCCTCCTGCTATTGGTTGGTTGACTGCTGGACATAGTTTAATGGAAGTTGAATTTTATGCATTAGCACTTTTTTATTTTGTATGGCAGGTACCTCATTTTTGGTTACTTGTAATGTTACATTACGGAGGCTATAAAAATGCTGGTTATCCGACAGCAATGCAATTATTTGGAAAAATTACTTTGCAAAAATTAACATTTGTATGGTTGATAATGACTATACAAACGGGTTATTTTATGGTGAGTATTTTTGAACCAGTAAGTATGATTATAAACATTCTACTTATCATAACAGCTCTGTTAGCATTTGCAAGTAGCTTACAATTACTTTATAAAAATTTCGAGCTTAAATATGCTAGAAAAGTTTTTGTACAAATTAATTTTGCTTTTTTAGGTACAGTTATACTGCTAAGTATTGATAGAATGTTAGAATTTCATGGAATTATTTATTAGAAAATAGCATTTTAGCTATTTTCTAAATTATTACAATCCTCTGCTATAATCCTTGCATAAATATTTGCATATTCAAGGATTCTTATGCCAAAGTACTCCCTCAAAACTATACTATCTACATTTACAGACAAAAATGGAAAAAAATTAATCATCTTAAATGCTGCTCCTGTTGGCGGTATGAGTAGTGGTCTTATTAAAATTTTCTTTTATTTACTTCCATTATTGGAGTATAGTGCTATTTTTAATCCATTTATATTTCATAAACTTGGTTTAGCAACTGCTATTGTGACATACATTGTCTTTTTATCAATAGTCATGATAATAATTTTTCTTCTCACTTTAAGAGCAAAAAAGAAAACTATCGAAAAGATTAATTCTTCATGGAAATACTATTTTAATGATATCGATGTAAAGATGGTACTCTCTTCTGGAATAACTCCTTATAGTAAATTTTTTGATTATTATAGTATGATGGCAAATGAAAACCTTAGCGATGAGCAATTATATGAAAAACTTAAAATAGCATTTAAAGAGATGCAAGAAGAGAATAAAGAGTTACTTATCGCTATAAAAAAAGATAATAAAAACATATAGTTATTATAAATAATGCTTTTAAGCATAAATAAATTATTTTATTGTTAGTATATTAAATGTAAAGATTTTATTTAAGCTAGTAATAAGTTTATGTGATCTTTATTTTAATATATAAGGAGACTATATGAATAAGAATGGTCCACTAGAGTATGACTACAGTGTTTCAAAGTTATTTATAATGAATGCACTATTCGTAGGTACAATAGGTATGCTAATAGGGGTAATATTAGCTTGGCAGATGGCATTCCCAAATTTAAACACTTTTTTAGGTGCAGATTTGGCAGAATACACAAATTTTAGTCGTTTAAGACCACTACATACAGATAGTGTGATTTATGGGTTTGTTTTAAGTGCTGTATGGGCATCTTGGTACTATGTTGGGCAACGTGTGCTAAAGGTATCAATGGCAGAATCAAAAACATTAATGTTTATAGGAAAGTTGCATTTTTGGTTATATTTTCTTGCATCAGCAGTTATTGTTGCATCACTTTTATTAGGTATTACAACCTCTAAAGAGTATGCAGAATTTGAGTGGCCAATAGATTTGGCGATTACTGTTGTATGGGTACTTTGGGGTGCAAGTATTGCAGGTTTAGTTGGTTTTAGACGTGAAAAATCACTCTATATATCAATTTGGTATTTTATTGCCACTTTCTTAGCTGTAGCAATGCTTCACTTGTTTAACAATATGGAAATTCCAACAATAATGGCAACTTCACCAGCTGGTGAAACAATTATTGGTGCATGGTATCATTCAGTATCTATGTATGCTGGAACAAATGATGCACTTGTTCAGTGGTGGTTTGGTCACAATGCTGTTGCATTTGTACTAACAACACCGATTATTGCAATGAGTTATTATTTTTTACCAAAAGAATCAGGTCAGGCAATTTATTCATATAAGCTCTCTTTACTTTCATTTTGGGGTTTAATGTTTGTATATTTATGGGCTGGGGGACACCACCTTTTATACTCTACTGTTCCAGATTGGATGCAAACAATGGGTTCAATTTTTTCTGTAATTCTTATTTTACCATCATGGGGTTCTGCTATTAATATGCTTCTTACGATGAAAGGTGAGTGGCAGCAAGTTGCTTCATCACCATTAATTAAGTTTATGATACTTGGTTCTACATTTTATATGTTCTCAACATTAGAGGGTCCTATTCAAGCTATTAAATCTGTAAATGCAATTGCACACTTTACTGACTGGATTATTGGTCATGTTCATGATGGTGCTCTTGGTTGGGTTGGATTTATGGTAATTGGAGCAATATATCATATGGCTCCACGTATATTCAAGCGAGAGATTTATTCAAAAAGTTTAATGAATATGCAATTTTGGATTCAAACCTTAGGTGTTGTATTGTATTTCACATCTATGTGGATTGCAGGTATTACACAAGGTATGATGTGGCGTGCACACGATGAATTTGGTAACTTAGCTTACTCTTTCATTGATACTGTAACAGTATTACACCCATATTACACTATCCGTGCTGTTGGTGGTACTTTGTACTTAATCGGTTTTGTTATGTTCGTATATAACATCTATAAAACTACATCTGCTCGTCCTGTTGAAGATCACGAGTTACAAAATGCATCGCCTATGGGCGCTTAATAAAAGGATTATATTATGTTTCATTGGTTAGAAAAACATCCGTTCTTTTTTGCATTAAGTGTCTTTGTTGTGATTGCATATGCTGGTTTAGTGGAAATATTACCAAACTTTGCTCAAGCTGCACGTCCTTTAATCGGGACAAAGCCTTACACAACTTTAGAATTAGCAGGTCGTCAAATATATATTAAAAATAGTTGTAATGCTTGTCACTCTCAATTAGTACGTCCATTCAAGTCAGAGACTGATCGTTATGGACACTACTCTTTAAGTGGTGAGTATGCATATGATAGACCATTTCTTTGGGGTTCAAAAAGAACTGGACCAGATTTGATGCGTGTTGGTAATTATCGTACTACTGATTGGCATGAAAATCATATGAAAAATCCTGCAGCAGTTGTTCCTGGTTCTATTATGCCTAAATATACATGGTTATATAAAAATATAACTGATATAAATACAGCATATGCTGAACAGCTAACGGTAGCACAGTTCTTTTCAACACCTTACAACAAAAAAATTCCTATGAAAGATGGAACGACTGAAGTTGTGAAGATGGGTAATTCAATTGCTGAAGCAAATGCTTTAGCTTTAGAAGAAGCTAAAAGTATTGTAGCTGATATGAAGGATCAAGATATTAAAGATGCAGTTGCAAATGGTAAAATACCAGAAATTGTTGCTCTTATTGCATATATGAATAGTCTGAAATAAAAGGAATTATAGTGGATATTGCACAGTTACAAGCTTATGGGTACCTCTTAATGACAGTCTTCTTGGCTGTCGGTCTTTACACATATATATATCATTTATATGTGAAAAAGAAAGATGCAGACGGAGTGGATTATGAGAAGTACAGCAGTATGGCATTAAGAGATGATGTAGTAGATACTCCGGTAAATGCTAAATCTAGTGATAAAGAGAAATAGGAGAGATATATGAATAAGATTTATCTTTGGGGAATTATCGTAACTGTTGCGATGCTTGGATTTACTTATATGTCAGTAATTGGATCTAAAGGCGGATTTAATGGGGACATAATAAATATGCTTGCAGTCGCAGGTGCAGTTGCACTTGTAATCATTACAGTATTTGTTATAATCAAGTATGTTCGTCAAATGCAAGAAGATACTGCAGAGGGTGAATTTGCAGAGGGTTCTTGGGATGATATACGAGAATATTATAATCCAGTACCAACAGGTTGGGCTATAATGTATTTAGGTCTAATAGTTTGGGGTATGTGGTATTTTATAGCTGGTTATCCAGTGAATGCATATTCTCAGATTGGTGAGTATAATAAAAATGTTGCAGCACATAATAAAAAATTTGAAGAGAAGTATGCATCTATTACAGGTGATAGACTTATAGAAATGGGTGAGTCTGTATTTCTTGCAGAGTGTAAAGTATGCCATGGTCTTGCTGCTGATGGTATTGATGGCAAGGCTGCTAACTTAAATATAAGACTTGAAGCAAAAACAGTAAAGTATGTAGTAAAACATGGTTCTAACAATAAACTGCTTGGTACTGAAATGCCAATGCCAGATCGCAGTGGACTTTTTAATGCAAATACAGGTGCTCTAATAAGTGATGCTGAAATTGATACTGTTTCAGCTTATGTTGCAAATGGTATGAGTGGAGCAGGTGCTGATGTATTTGCTGGAACATGTGCTTCATGTCATGGTACAGACGGTAGGGGTATGGAGTATGTGGCTCCAAATATTGCTACTTATGATACAACACTTATAACTAATGTTTTAAACCATGGTAAAAAAGGTGTTATTGGTGCAATGCCAGCATTTGATAGACTAAATGCAAAGCAAAAAGAAGCTGTGAGTGCTTATGTTATCAGTTTAAGTAAAGGAGAATAGAATGGGTGATTCAAGAAATGTATTTGCTTTTGATGGCTTATTAGGTTTTGCTATTGCAGTTTCTGTTTTATTAGCGGCTCTTTTTGTTCTTATGATATTTGCTATTGGTTCACAAAATCATAATGCAACAAATTATTATGATATTAAAGATGAAAAATCTATTAAAATGTTTGATACAGATAATGCTAGAAAACATATAATAGATGTAAAAGGAGTTTAAAGTGGATAAACTTATTACACTAGGATTAATAATAATGGCTGTTTTTACTCTTTATGCGGTATTAACACCAAATCATCTATATATTGGTTAGGTATTAATTTGAGTATTTTAACAAGAGGGCTTTTAGCCCTCACTTTCATAATTTTTTTGCACACACAACTTTTTGCAGAGTATTTATACAAAGATGATTTAATAAATAATCCTAAATTTACAAATGATATCGAAAAATTAGGTTCTCAATTATATAAGGGCACAGGTGTGTCGCTTAAACTTATAATGCTAAAAGAGTTACCTAAGGGTACAACGATACAAGATTATGAGAAAGAGATTTTAAGCCAGTTCACACAACCAACAATCATTTTGATGTTTTCAGAATTGGACAAAAATGTAAATATTTGGGTAAATGATGTATCTTTATATAAGTATTTTAATAAAAAACAGGTGCTAAGTCCTGTTGCTTCTCCTGTACAAGCATTTTTTATGTCTATACTTTTTGCTAGGAGTATAGATGATGTCAAGGAGTTAATGAGTAGTGCTGGCGGTACTATTCTTCCTCTTCTTGGTAATAAGGTAAAGGGAAGTCAATTAGGAAAATATTCTGCGGCTATGTATAATGGTTATTTAGATATTGCTATGCAAGTGGCTGACTCTAAAGGTATTACACTCAAAAATGGTGTGAGTAAATCATCAATATATCCTCTCTTAATTGTTAAAATAATATTTTATGGTTTTATAATATATGCCTTATTCATTTATATTAGAGGAAAATTTCGTAAAAAAGGATATAAAGATGCATAAGAGTAGTGGGAGAGTTTGGCCATATGCAATAGCGATTGCAATTACTTTAGTCTTTGGATTTTGTGTGACAACAATTTTTGTAACAGAGAGTACAAATGTACAAGAGAGTGATGCTTATATGACACACTATCAAGATGCCGATATGAATGCAAACAAATTGATTCATCAAAGAATGCTTTTTGATAAAAAATATACTATTAAATATATAACAGAGAATATCTCAGCTGAAACATCGTCTGTGGAGTATAAAGTGACTGATAAAGATGGGAATCTTGTAAATAATGCAAGAGTTAAAATTGCTATAAGCAGACCTGAAACAAGTACTCTTAATCAAGAATTAGATGCTCCTAGTATAAAGAATGGAGTATACTCTTTTAATAAAGTGAAATTTCCTAAAGCAGGTGTTTGGAATATAATTGCAAAAGTGACAATTGGAGATTATAGTAGATTTTACAATATTAAAGCTGATACAAGAAATTCAAATTCTTACGAATTTTAAGATTTAAAGATGGATGAGACCACGATAGTTCTGCCCTCGTCCCGTGCAATACGCCATGCACAGTTGGAGATAGGTGAGAACTCTCTCTTTCTTCCAAACTTCATCACTATGAGTGAGTTTATAAGCAAACTATGCAGAGTTAAAGAGTATAAATTTATCGATGAAGATAGTCGAGTCCTCCTTCTTTTAGAGGCTTCAAATTTTCAAGAATTTGAATCTTTACAAATAGAGAGAAACTTTTTTACATTTACAAAAAACAGCTCCTATATATTTAAATTTTTTGAAGAAATAAGTGCAGAATTATATGATATAAAAAAACTCAAAAATGCAGATGTATATGCAGAGTATGAAGAACATATAATAATTCTAATAGAACTTTATAAACGATATGAAAATTTATGTAGAGAAAGAAAATTTTTAGATAAAATATTTTTACCTAAACTTTATGTTTTTAATGAAGAATATGCTCAATCACATAAAGGTATCCGTCTCAATCTTTATGGACATTTAACAAATTTTGAGTTTGAGCTTTTAAATAAATGTGCAGCGTTTACGAAAATAGAAATACTTTTTAGCACAAGTAGATTTAATATAAAAATGCAACAAAAGTTTGCAGATTTTAATATAGTACTTGATGAAGGTTATGAATACCTTATCTCTTTTAATGATAAAACTATACTTTCAAAAATAAAAATACAAAATAATCAAAAAATACAATGTGAATCTTTTAGTGAAACACTTTTGCAAGTTGCTTTTGTGAAAAAAAAGATTTATGATTTTGTTAAAGAGGGCTATAAACCTGAGAGAATAGCTATAATTTTGCCTAATGAGAGTATGGCAATGTCATTAAAAAGTTTTGATGAAAAATCAAATTTTAACTTTGCAATGGGTATACCATTTAAAGAGAGTAAAATTTATGAAAAGCTCAGTGCAAGTTTACAAGCAATTGAGCAAGATTCAAAAGAGAATGAAGCAAGAGTTAAGAGAGTAGGCGAAGAGCTTTATACAAAGTTACATACTACTTACTATAAAACTGCACAAGAAGTTGACTTTATGGCACTTTTAGAATTAATGCAAGAGAGCATAGGTGAACAACAGGAGCAAAAGATATTTAAAGAGGAGGTTTATAACTTCCAAAAGATACTTCCCTTTATGTATGAGATGAGCTTAAAATCACTCTGGAAGCTTTTTTTACAACGTCTCTCTAAAAGAAGTATGGATGATGTAAGAGGTGGTAAGATAACTGTCATGGGTTTACTTGAGACTCGAGCAGTTTGTTTTGATGCTATTGTAATTGTAGATTTTGATGAGAAAAATGTTCCAAAACGCAGTGATAAAGATATGTTCTTAAATACACTTATTAGACAAAAGGCTAATCTTCCAACTATGAGTGATAGAGAGAATCTCCAAAAACACTATTATGAGAGTTTAATTCATGCAGCACAAGAAGTTGCTATCTCTTACGTCTCTTCACAAGAGAGTAAACCCTCAAGATTTTTAAAACAGCTTCGTATAGCAGAGAGTATAAAGCATGAAGAGTTGGAGTATGCGAATATTCTTTTTCATAGAGAAAGAATAAAGAGTTATATATTTGAAGATAAAACAATTGAATATAGCTTTAAAGAGATTAAACTCTCTGCAACAAGACTCAAAACATTTTTAACATGTAAACGTAAGTACTATTATAAATATATACAAAAATTGAAAAATCATATTATTGAAAGTGATATGCCTGAGGAATACGAGATAGGCAACAGTGTACATCTAGCACTAAAAGAGCTCTATACAAAACAGAACTTTTATGAAAATGGAGTTTTACTAAAAAAAGATTTAGAGAGAGAACTCGATGGAGTATGTGGGAAAAGTGAGCTTGATAAGTATCTTATTGCAATGCAAAAAAAACGACTTCAAACCTTTGCTGATGTAGAGATAAAAAGATTTAAAGAGGGTTGGAGAGTTGCACATGTTGAAGAGTATTTTGAAACATCTTTTTGTGGGCTACAGTTAGAAGGTCGTATAGATAGAATAGATAAGCGCTTAGATGAGATAGAAGTATTGGATTATAAAACAGGTTCCTATGCTCTTTATAATAAAAACAATTTTACAGAAGCAGTAGATTTTCAATTAGAGTTTTATTATCTTCTAGCTTTAGGAGAGGGGAGTAGTGTAGAGTGTGGTTTTTATGATTTAAAAGAGTCAAAGATAATTTCTGAAGTTTTTTTGCATGAAAAGCTTGAGATACTCAAATCTCATATAAAAGATTTATTATTAGTGGAGAGTTTAGATACAAAAAGATGTGAAGATGAGAGGAACTGTCTCTATTGCGAATATAGAGTTATGTGTTTAAGAGGTTAAAGAGGATAAATATGAATTTTATAAATAATCTAGCCTATGAAGCAAGTGCCGGAAGTGGTAAAACTTTTATGCTTGTCGTTCGTTATCTTTCTTTACTTTTTTTAGGTTCTGACCCTTCTAAAATTTTAGCACTTACCTTTACAAATAAGGCAGCCCGTGAGATGCAAGCGAGAGTTGTTGAAACACTTGAAGAGCTTGAGCATCGCGGAGAACTCGATGAGATATCAAAGGTAACACAACTCTCAAAAAAACATCTACTGTACGAGAGAGAAAAAATCTTAACGGATTTTTTAAATGCACATACAAAAATTATGACAATAGACAGTTTTTTTACACAAATATTGAGAAAGTTTTCGCTGTATGCTTCATTAATGCCTGATTTTTCTACCTTTGCTGCACAGCATGAACAAAAACTTATGACACGATTTTTAAAAGAGGTTCGTGTTGCTGGTAAAAGAGATATGTTGGTAAGTTTATCGTTAGAATCCAATAAACGAATGAGCGACATATTTCTTTTACTTGATGAGCTGTACATAAAAAAAGAGGAACTCTCAGCCATAACATTTACTCAAAAGAGTAGTACAGAGTTTCAAAATAGTGCAATGTCCGCATTAAAGGAACTTCAAAAAATAGTAAATAGTTGTAAAGGAGCTTCTACAACACTTCTTAAGGCTGTGCAAGCGGAGAGTTTTTTAGAGTTAAAAGAGAAGTCATGGATAACACAAGAGAGTTTGGAGTACTGGGTATTTAAAAAGTGTTTTACATTAGAGATGAACAGTTGTTTACATACAATTCAAGATGCTATCAAAGAGTATCATAGAGTTAATGAAAATAACTTTTTTTATGCTTTAAAAGAATTTTTAAAAATTTATGAAAAAGCAAAAAAAGCTCTTTATATAGAAGATGCACAACTGAGTTTTTCCGATGTAAGTGCCTTAGTCTACCAGATACTTCATAAACTTGATGATAGTGAATTTTTATACTTTAGATTGGATGCAAAAATAGAGCATATGCTTCTAGATGAATTTCAAGATACAAGTATATTGCAGTACAAAATTTTAGAGCCACTTATTGAGGAGATAACTTCTGGCAACGGAATATTTGAAAATGGAAGTTTCTTTTTTGTTGGTGATGTCAAGCAGTCTATTTATAGATTTCGTGGAGGTGTGAGTGCACTTTTTGGTGAAGTCGTAAGACAAAATAGCACAAAGGTAGAAAAACTTGTAACAAATTATAGATCACAAAAAGAACTTATAGAGTTTGTGAATGCTGCTTTTGAAAAGAAAATAAAGAATTACACACCACAACTTGTGAGAGAGAGTGCGTCTACAGGATATATAGAGGTTTTAGAGAGTGAAGAATTACTCCAAGAGAGTGTAAAACAGATTCAAAGACTTATAAATTTAGGAGCAGACCTAGACTCTATAGCTATCTTATGTGCAACAAATAGTGATGGTGAGGCGATAAAGATGCAACTTCAAAATGAAAATATTGAAGTTGTAACAGAGACAACAACAAAGCTGATAAATCAAAGAAGTGTTAAAGCAATTATTGAGTATTTGAAGTATCTTTATTTTAATAAAGAGATATATAAATTGAACTTTTTTGCTCTTATATATCAAGAGGTTCAAGACATAACACGGGTAGATTTAAAGCAGGTTAAGCTTTTTGATTTAGTGAAAAAAGTCATTGATAAATATGGACTCTTTAGTGATGACTTCCATCTTATACGTTTTTTAGATAGACTCAAAACATATAATGATATTGAAGCACTACTCTTTGAATATGAACGTTTGGATGCTACAGCAGCAGCTTCTGACTTAAGTGGTGTGAGAGTCTTAACTGTTCATAAATCTAAAGGTTTAGAGTATGAAAATGTAATCGTGTTAGATGGGTTGAAAAAACAAAATATTTCAAGAAATAGTATTATTTATGAATATGAAGGTATTACTCTGCATAGTGTTTATTTGAGAACCAAAAATAGAGAAGCTATAGATTCTGCATATGAACAGGCCTTACAAAAAGAGAAACAACTTGTTAAAGAGGACAATCTCAATGCTCTTTATGTTGCTTTTACAAGAGCAAAAGAAAATCTTATAATCATCAAAAAAGCTGATAAATCAAAGTTTGATATTTTAGACTTAGAACTTGGAAGTCGTGGTGTCTTACAATGTGTCTCAGAAGAAAAACAAGATAACATAAAGTTGTTACCGCTTGAGTATAAAGAGGTTTATTATGGAACACAGAGTGATGTTTTAGCACTTTTAAGTCAAGAGAAAGAGGATTTAAAAGCTATTAATTTTGGTATAGCCCTACATTATATGCTTGAGATGATGAGTCAGTTTGATATAAATTCTTTGAGAAATTCAAAAGATATGATGGTCAATAAGTTTGGTTTTACACTCAGTGATGAGGAGATTGAAGATATAGTGAATCGTGTGGGGATGTTTGTAAAAAATAAAGAAGTACAAAAAATAGTAGATGGGGACTCTTATAGAGAAAAAGCACTCCGTTACAAAAAAAATCTTCGTTATATAGATCTACTTGTGAAGTGCAAAGACGGTTCCTATAATGTTATAGATTACAAAAGCTCACTTATTTTTAGTGAACATCATGTAAAACAGGTTCGTAATTATGTAAAAGCAATTAAAGAGATAACAGCATGTGAGGTAAAAGGGTTTCTCTGTTATCTTTTAAAAGATAGGGTAAAAATAGTAAACATTTAAATAAATAATTTTTTCATCATTGTAAAAAACATTTTAAATAGACCATGATTGCCAACAAATTTATTTATAAAGTCATCGTAAGAGGTTTTATTCTCTTCTAAAAAACCACGTAAATATTTTTCACTTGCTTGCATGCCTCCATTTTTTTCGATCTCAATGAGTTTTTGATAAAGTGGCTCTACTGCATCAATTGCTTTTTGAGGAGCAGCTTTTCGAAATGCAGTGTGAGATATGATTTCATTACTTATTAGGTCCACCTTAGGCTCAAACTCAGTTACAACCCAGTAATAACTTCCATCTTTAGCGAGGTTTTTTACAACTGCCATTATGTTTTGTGCTTTGTTTATTCTATCCCACATCATTTTAAAAACGACTTTTGGCATATCTGGATGCCTTATAATATTATGTGGTTGACCAATCAACTCTGCTTCTGAGTAACCAGAAATTTTTACAAAATAATCATTTCCATACTCTATAATACCTTTTGCATCTGTTTTTGAAACTATATATCTTTTAGGGTTTATTTTTATCTCTTTATCTATTGGTTTTGGGTGTTTCATTTATGATACCTTTTAAATATTAATCTAATTATATAGTTTTATTTATTAAAATTATGTAATAATTATAATAAGATTAAGTTTTGTCTTTACTTAAAAGGTTTTATATATGAATAAAGAAGAGATGCTACTCTCTATAGAGAGGGCAAAACATGCACATTTAGAGCAGATGTATAAGATAGATGCACTCACTAAAGGAAAAAAAGTTAAAAACCCAACTCCAATTGGTAAAATGAATTGTGAATGTGGAGGATGGTTTTATGCTAATGAAAAATTGATGAAAGATATTTTAGGTTTACAACTTTTTGAACGTTTGGATATGTATCATGAACAATGGCATACAGAGTATCTGCATATTTATGATATATTTTTTAAAAATAGGAACAAAGGTCTTTTTTCAAAACTTATAGGATCGGATAAAATAAGTGAGATGGATTTAGACAAGGCAAAACTTTATTATGTAGAGCTTAAAGAGACTACTGATGAACTTTTAAAAGTCTCAAACGCTGCAGAGCGACGAGTGGCTGCCGTTGGAGATGCTAAGTTTTTGATCTCTTAAGAGCTTTTCAATCTCTTCACTTGGTAAAGGCTTAGAGTAGTAATAGCCTTGAATAAGTTCACAGTCATTCTCTAAAATAAAGTTTTTTTGTGCTTGGGTCTCGACACCTTCTGCAATGAGTGTTAGGTTTAAACTTTTACCTAGTGCAATAATAGCTTTTGTAATAGCCATATCGTCTTCATCTTTAGGAATATCACGTATGAATGATTGGTCAATTTTTAGTTTATCAAGAGGTAGCTTTTTCAGATAAGAAAGGGAAGAGTAGCCTGTCCCAAAATCATCAATGGCAATTTCTATTCCTATCTCACTGAGCTGTTTTAGTTTTCTAATGGAGCTCTCTGGATTATACATTACTTGACCTTCTGTTACTTCAAGTTCGAGCCATGAAGCTTGAAAATCTAACTCTTTCATTGTTTGCAATAAATAAGGTAAGAAGTTATCTTCATTTAACTGTTTCATAGCAAGATTTACAGAAAGTTTACCGGGATTTAGACCCTCTTTATACCACTTTGAAAAATATGTTAAAGATTTTTTCATAACAATTTTATCTATATCTATGATAAGTCCACTCTCTTCTGCAATGTTTAAAAATACACCGGGAGCAATGAGTCCAGATGATGGATGCTGCCATCTTACAAGAGCTTCCATACCAACAATTTTTTCTGTTTTAACATCCACTTGGGGCTGAAAGTAGACTACGAATTGTTCTTCTTTAATTGCTATTCTTAAACTACTCTCCATAACAACCTTTTCAAAAGCAAAAGAGGTCATATCAGATGAGTAAAATTGATAATTATTTCTTCCTTCATCTTTTGCCTTATACATAGCAACATCAGCATATTTAATAAGATTATTGTCATTTGTAGAGTCCTTGGGGTAAAGACTAAGCCCTATACTCGCAGTGACATAAAGGTTTTGTCCACTAATTTTGATGGGCTTTTTCATAATGTCTACAATCTTTTGTGCTACAGTGGATGCACTCTCCGCTGTAATAATATCTTTTAAAATAATAGTAAACTCATCACCACCAAGCCGTGCAAGAGTATCCTCTTCTCGAATGGTGTTTTTTATTCTATTTCCTGCTTCAATAAGAACTAAATCACCAATATGGTGCCCAAGAGAATCATTGATTTTTTTAAATTGGTCTAAGTCGATAAACATGAGTGCAAATTTTTCTTCGTTTCTTTTTGCTGTGGCTATTGATTGGGAGAGTCTATCTCTAAAAAGAGCTCTATTTGGTAGGTGTGTTAGTGCATCGTGGTTTGCTTGGTACTCCAGCTGTTGTGTTCTTTCATCTAAAAGCGATTGAGTCTTTTTTTGTTTTGTAATATCTTGAATATAACCAATATAACCATCTATTTTATCCAACTCATCTTTTGAGACACTTAGAGATACATCACAGATTATTCTGCTTTTATCTTTTTTGAGCATATATGCCTCAATAACTAGGTTTCCTTGTTCATTTAGAAGCTTAAAAAGTTCAGCAGTAGTGTATTCATTGGATACATCATATGTTTCTAAGATATTTTTGCCTAGCATCTCTTTGGCTTTATAACCAAAAAGTACACTGCTCCCATTATTCCATGAAGTGATAGTACCATGTAAATCAGTGGAAATAACAGAATCGTGAATATAATCTAAAACTCTTGCTTGTTTTCTTTGTGTTTTTCTTAGTGCAACAGTTTGGGAAATATCCATGCAAAAAATCACACATGCTTGTTGTTGTTGATACTCTAAAGTATGTAGGTGTGATTGTACATGATAGGTACTTCCATCCTTGCATTTATGAATGGTTCTATTTAAAATTTTTTTCTCATCTTTGAGTTCATTTTTTAACTTTTTTATCTTAGTCTTGTCAAGATATGGATTGATATTAGTAATATTCATGTCAAGAAGTTCCTCTTTTGTGTAACCTAAAGCATCACATGCTCCTTGATTTACATAAAGGTAGTTAAGAGTATCTAATGATACAATATAAATCTCACTGGAGGAATATTCTAAGACATCAGAGAGAACTTTTGCATGCTGAGAGAGTGAAACATATTCACTAATGTCCTGTGTAGTTCCGATGATTTTAGAAGGAGTTCCATCCTTGTTGAATATGACTCGTCCATTAATGAGAAGATTAATAATCACTCCGTCAGTTCTTTTCAACCTACAGGTAATGCTTGCTGTCTCTTGTGTTTGTATAATTTGTGTAAGGGTGTTTTGAACTTTTTGTTCATCTTCTGGCAAAAGCATTGAAAAAAATGTATCTAGATTTACAAGAGTATTCTCTTTTACACCATACATTTCATAACTTCTTTTTGACCAAAAAGATTGTTTTGTTGCTAAATCAATCTCCCAGCTTCCAAGTCTTGAAACAGCCTCTAGTTGTCGTAAAGTATCTTCTCTAGCTTTTAACTTTAAGATGGCTGTTTCTATATCATCATTATGAATATTTATTGGCACGGGTCAATTCCTAACTAATATAATTTTTTAGATAACAATAGTATAATATAAAAAATAAGAAAAATTTCTTTATTATGGATTTTTTATGAAAAAAATATTTTCTATTGTATTTATCCTATTTTTCTCTTCTCTTTTTGGAGGAGAACAGCAAAATATTAATACCACAGCATTGTATATAAACAAGATTACAAAATCAATTTCAAATCAGTTGAAAAAGAATAAAAAGTTTGATATAAAAAGTACAACAATTGTATTTCAACCTATCGTAAATATGAGTGATAACCGAAGTAGAACAATTGTAACACAAAAAATAGATGAAAATCTATTATACTCAATGAGTTTAGAAGGTTTTCAAGTTTTAGATAGAAAAAGTTTTCATAAATTACATAATAAAGAAATATTTTCAGAAACAATCCTCATAGCAACTTTTACAAAATATAAAGATGGCATAGTGATTAATGCTAGAATTATCGATAGACAAACAGCCCTTATACTCTCTGTAGCACAAGTAAATGTTCCTAAAAAAGTTATAAGAGACATTCAAAGAGTTTATAAAAAAGATGGTTGGTTTAATAAGTAAGAAATATTTTTAAATAAGATGACCCATATCATTGCGTTTTACATTAAGGTATTCCTCATTATACTTATTTGAATCAATGATGATAGGAATTCTCTCTATAATTTCTATGTCTTGAAGTGCATTTATTTTATTTGGATTATTCGTTAAAAGTTTCACTTTTTGGATATTAAAATATTTAAGTATAAAAGTAACCATTTCATAGGTTCTCTCATCAGCTCGAAATCCAAGTTGATGGTTCGCTTCTATGGTATTGAGCCCCTTGTCTTGCAGGGCATATGCATTTATCTTATTTAAAAGTCCAATGCTCCGACCCTCTTGTCTAAGGTATATAACCATACCACCATTTTTATCTATGAGTTGGAGTGCAAACTCTAGTTGATCTCTACAGTCACATTTTAAACTTCCAAGAGCATCTCCTGTGAGACACTCGGAGTGTATACGTACAATAGGTTCAGTACTTAACTCTTTTGCATATACAACTAAGTGCTCTTTTTCACCTTGTTTAAAGGCTTTTACATTAAAATGTCCAAAACGAGATGGTAAATTTGCTACTTCTGATATATCTATATTCATTAATTTAATCTTTAAAAGGGTAAAATATTTTCTTTAAAATAATTATAGCAAAAAAAGGTTTAAGAATGTTTCAAAGATTTCGTCGTACTCGTTTAAATAAGCATCTTCGTGCATTAGTTAGAGAAACTAATGTCAGTGTAGATGATTTTATCTACCCTCTTTTTGTGCGGAGTGGTAAAGGTATAAAAACGGAGGTTGCTTCTATGCCTGGTGTATATCAGATGAGTATAGATGAAATTTTAAAAGAGTGTAGTGAACTAAAAAGCCTTGGAATTTACTCTATAATATTATTTGGTATTCCTGATGTTAAAGATTCCATTGGTAGTGATTCACTTTGTGAACATGGAATTATAGCTTCATCTATTCGTGCAATTAAAGAGGCTCATCAAGATATGTTTGTTGTAACAGATTTATGTTTTTGTGAGTACACTGACCATGGACACTGCGGTATTATAGATGATGTAAAAGAGACGGTAAATAATGATGCTACACTTGAAATATCAGGAGCTCAAGCGATTATTCATGCAAAAGCAGGAGCAGATATGATAGCACCATCTGGAATGATGGATGGTATTATTGAAACTCTTCGTAAGGCACTCGATGAAGCAGGGTTTGAAAATTTACCTATTATGAGTTACTCAACAAAATTTGCTAGTGGGTATTATGGACCATTTCGTGATGTTGCTGAATCAACACCAAGTTTTGGTGATCGTGCTTCCTATCAGATGGATCCGGCAAATCGGCGTGAGGCTATCGCTGAGTCAGTGAGTGACGAGTTACAAGGGGCAGATATTTTAATGGTCAAACCTGCATTAGCCTATTTAGACTTAGTTCGTGAGATAAAAGATGCAACTTCACTTCCGATGGCTGTCTATAATGTAAGCGGGGAATATGCCATGCTTAAGATGGCTGGAATAAATGATTTGATAGACTACGATAGAGTAATTATGGAGACAATGATCTCCTTTAAACGTGCAGGTGCTGATATTATTATCTCTTATCATGCTAAAGAAATTGCACAAATGCTTAAAAAATAGGAAAAGTAATGAGACATTTTTTAACACTAAAAGACTTTACAAAAGAAGAAATTTTAGAGATTGTGGAGCTTGGGTTAACTATTAAAAAAGATTTAAAATCAGATATTTATAAAGATGAATTAAAAAAACAGACTTTAGCGATGATATTTGAAAAAAGTTCAACACGCACTCGTGTAAGTTTTGAGACAGGGATGTTTCAGCTTGGGGGACATGCACTTTTTCTCTCTAACCGTGATATTCACTTAGGTCGTGGAGAACCTGTAAAAGATACAGCTCGTGTTATCTCTTCTATGTGTGATATGGTGATGATACGTACGTTTGAGCACTCTATGATAGAGGAATTTGCTCGTTTTTCCAAAGTACCGGTAATAAATGGACTCACAGACTCCTACCATCCTGTACAACTTTTAGCAGATTACATGACAATGGTTGAATATGGTGTTCATGAAAATGCTATCGTAGCATACATTGGTGATGGAAATAATATGACTCATTCATGGTTGATGCTTGCTGCAAAACTTGGGTTTGAATTACGAATTGCTACACCTAAAGGTTATGAAGTTGATAATGGTGTTTTAGAATATGCTCTTAAATTTTCTAAAGAGAGTGGTTCAATTATTCGAGTTTGCAACGACCCAAAAGAGGCAGTGAGAGGTGCAACTGTCGTTACTACAGACACATGGGCTTCTATGGGACAAGAGGATGAAAAAGAGCAGAGACTTAGAGACTTTGATGGTTTTATAGTAGATGATTTAATGATGTGTTTAGCAAAAAAAGGTGCTCGATTTTTACATTGTTTACCAGCTTATAGAGAACAAGAGGTAAGCAACTCTGTTTTAGAAGGACATGCAGAGATAGTCTTTAATGAAGCGGAAAATAGACTCCACGCTCAAAAAGGACTTATGGTTTGGTTAGATAAGCAAAGAGAGTCTTAAAACCACCCTTTGGAACCATTTAACAGGGCTTTATTTGTAGTGTCATACACTTGTATAATATTTGAGATAAGATTTGTTCCTTCATCAAAATAATTTCAAGCATAATGCCTGAAACACTTTTACCACAATTATGCAAGTCTTTAGAAGAACGCCTACTAACAGTTTGTGCGCTAACATTAGGATTTGCTCTATTTGTTGTGTGTTGGCAGAGAAGACATCTAGTCCCTTGAGTTTAAAAGCTTTTGAGTTTAATTTTATTAATTCTTTAGAGATATTTGTCGCTCTATCTCACTATTACTAAAAAGTGATTTCGCATTTAAGTTGAAGATGAGCTATAAGTAAAAATAGACGCATGATTTCTTCCTTTTACCTGTTATATCAGATTATAATAAATATATCAATAATTTATTCCTGTTAAATTTCTGATTTTCTCCATCATTGGAAGGGCTATTTCACGAGCCTTATTTGCACCTACATCTAAAATCTCTCTTACTTCATTTTGATTATTGAGATAGTGCTCACGTTGTTCTCTATAAGGTCTAAAATATTCCCACATTACCTCTGCAAGATATATCTTAAAATGCCCATGACCTTCTCCACCCCGTGTGTATCTGTTTTGTAAGTTAACAAGTTCATTTTCATTTAAAAAAAGTTTAGCCATATTGTAAACATTACAATCTTGATATTCTTTAGGATCTTCTAAGGCTACTTGTTGTGTGACTATCTTTTTTATAGTTTTAAGCTGCTGTTTTTCTTCTCCAAAAATATTGACTGTATTTTTATAACTTTTCGACATTTTCTGTCCATCTGTACCTGGAACAGTCGCAACAGACTCTTCTACCTTAAATGCAGGTATTTTAAGGACATCTCCATATTCGTTGTTAAATTTTATAGCAATATCACGAGCAATCTCAACATGTTGAATCTGATCTTTTCCAACAGGAACGATATCTGGAGAAAAAAGAAGTATATCAGCTGCCATTAAGACAGGATAAGAAAAAAGTGAATGATTAGCACTAATACCCTTAGCCATTTTGTCTTTATAACTATGTGCACGTTCAAGCAATCCTACTGGTGTAAAGGCTGAGAGAATCCAATAGAGTTCTAAAACTTCTTTTACATCTGATTGTACCCAAAAGGTTGATTTTTCAGGATTAATACCTAAAGAGAGAAAGTCTGTTGCTGTTTGCATAGTGAGTGATGCAAGCTTTTCTCCCCTATTTCCACTACTCATAGCATGGTAGTTCGCTATAAATGCAAAAGTATCAGCACTTTTTTGTGTATCGAGAATCTGCTTTATAGTACCAAAATAGTTCCCTATATGTAAATCTCCTGAGGGTTGAATGCCTGTTAATACTCTCATTAAATAAATTCCTCAATTTTTTTATTCGTATTATAGCAATCTCAGCTTTATTTTGTTATTATATACGCATATAAAAAGAGTTAATATAACTCTTTATTTAAAGGATGCATTATGAACTTACAAATTCGTTCAAAAGATATTACACTTACTCAGGCTACTAGAGATCATATAGGTTCGGCTGTTGAAGCATTTAGAAAATACTCGTTAGATATTACATCTATAAATTGTGTAGTAGCTGCTGAGAAAAAAGGTGTTAAGGTAGAGTTTGATATTAAAATTGCACATGCACAACCTGTTATCATAACACAACATGATGATGCACTTGATGCAGCAATAGATTTAGCAATCGACAAAGGTTTAAAAGCACTTCGTCGTCTTCACGATAAAATGACTTCGCATAAAGTTAGCTCTGTTAAAGATTTAGAAACTTTAGATGCATAAATATTATATGTCCTTTGGGACATATAATCCTTCTTCCACTTCTCTTATTTAAGGATCTTTATTGAAACTTTTTTTTCTTTTTTTCTTACCTCTCTTTCTATATGCAGGTAATAACTACTCTCTTCGTATTTCAAGTGGAAAAGCCACTCTAAGTGATTTTAGTGAAATTATTGTTGCAAACTGGAAGGGTCATGTCAAGAACTTAACTGTTGTTAGTCTTGATGGAGGGTATAAACTTAAAGAGCATAGTGATAAATTCCCAGTAGACATTTATGCTAAAATGGGACTTTCTTACTATGATGAAGATTCTATGAGAGATAATAATATAGCTTTTAGAACCTATGTAAAAGCATATAAAAATTTTGATTTTTTTCATAATCGTATTCGCTTTGGTTTTGGTGAAGGAATTTCTTACACGAAAAATATTTTATATACAGAATATTATGAAGCCAAACAAGAGAAAGATAATAACTCTAAGTTCTTAAATTATTTAGATGTAAGTTTAGATATTGATATAGGAAAACTTTTTATATATAAACCATTATACAACACCTATATTGGTTGGAATTTAGAGCATCGTTCAGGAATTTTTGGACTTATAAATAATGTAAGACGTGGTGGTTCAAACTATAACACTCTCTCAATAGAGAAAACTTTTTAAGGAATTGTAATGTATGAATGGATACTTTGGTTTCACATCCTCTCTTTTATTTCTTGGTTTTCAGCTATTTTTTATATGCCAAGACTCTTAGTCTATCATGCTGAACATATTGAAAATAAAGATTATATAAAGGTATTGAAGATTCAAGAGCAAAAATTGATGAATGTTATAGGTTTTCCAGCTATGTGGGCAACAATTATTAGTGGTTCAGGGTTAGTCTATATTATAGGTTTTAATGCTGGTTGGTTACATGTTAAAATAGTGTTTGTACTGATTTTAATAGCTTATTTTGTTTCATTAGAAAAATACAGAAAAGATTTTGCACAAGAGAAGTGCCATAAAAGTGGTAAATTTTTTAGAGTTTATAATGAAGTACCAACCATCTTAATGATGCTCATTGTAGCGATGGTCGTTTTTAAACCTTTTTAATTACTTCTCACCACGTTTTTTTGCTTTAAAAAGAAGTGGTGTTCCCGTAAAGTTAAAAGCCTCACGCATCTTGTTTGTCAAGTATCTTCTGTATGTAAAATGAAGACCACTCGGCTTATTCATGACAATGGCTATCTTGGGAGGACGAGTCTCATACTGCGTTGCATAGTATATGCGAATAACTTGTCCACTCACACTTGGAAGTGTGTGGCGTCTAAGTGCTTTTTCTACTACTTCATTTATTTTACTTGTAGGAATTCTTTGTGAGTAGTTCTCATTTATCTCTAAAATCATATCATGAAGTTTGTCCACTCTGAGATGTGATTTTGCTGAGAGAGTTATAATGGGGGCATAAGCTAAAAACTTAAATCTATCACGAATCTCTTTGATGATTTTATCATGCTCTTCACGTTTGGAAATATCCCATTTGTTTAAAACAATGATAGAAGCTAAACGGTTTGAGTCAACTAAACCTGCTATCTTCTCATCCAAATCTAAAAAAGGCTCACTTGCATCTAAGACAATAAGTGCCATATTCGCATTCTCAAGCATCTCTGTAGTGCGCATAAGTGCATATTTTTCAATACCAAGTATTTTGCCACGACGTCGTAATCCTGCAGTATCTACAAAAGTAATTTGTTTGTCTTTATAATCTACAGTCTCATCAATGGGGTCTATGGTTGTACCTGCAACACTGCTAACAACTGAGCGTTCTTCCCCAAGTAAAGCATTTAAAAGAGAACTTTTTCCAACATTTGTGCGACCAATAATGGCAATTTTAATATGGTTAGTATCCTCTTCATTAAACTCTTTAATACGATCATTATTACCAAAAATTGAGTCATCTTCAATAATGCCATCCATTTCATCTTCATCCCAATAAGTAAAAGCATCATCCTCTTGCTCATTGAAATTTTCAAAAAAATCTTCATCGCTTACTTCAGGCTCTTTGATTTGTATTTCTTGTTCTATGTCATTATCGTCTTCATTGATTATGTCAGAATCTGGAATTTTGTCTGCAATCCACTCTAAAAGCTCTACTGTATTTCTATTATGGGCAACAGATATACCAAAAATAGCATCTGTTCCAAACTCATAGTAATCCCAAAGTTTTTCTTTCATCTTGTCGTTGTCAATCTTATTTACAACAAGTGCAATATCTTTTCCCATAGATTGAAGCTCATAAAAGAGTTTCTTATCTTCATCTTCTGGAATCCCCTTTCCATCAACCATAAAAAGAATAATATCTGCTTTATAAGCAGCTTTAAGAGACATCTCTTTAATCTTGTCAAAGAGTTCACACCCTTTATCAAGTCCTCCTGTATCTAGGAGTTGTACTTCTTTATTTAAAATTACTGTGGTTCTGCGTTTAACATCCCTTGTTGTACCAGCGATATCGGCAATAATTGCATCTCGTTTTTTGACTAGACGATTAAAAAGAGAGCTTTTTCCAACATTTGGACGACCTATAATGGCGATTTTTTTCATTGATGAACCTTATAACTTAAAAAGAAGAGTTGAATATATTTTTGAAATTATAGCTAAATTATATGTAAAAGGGAGAGGGTAGATGTAAAGAGGACACAGCGTGCCTCTTTAAGAGAAAAAATTACTCTGTTGGAAACTCTTTATCTAAACTTTCAAGTGCTTGTTTAGATTGAAATTGTTGCCAAAGTGCTTGATCATTTTTAAAACTTGTTTTCACTGCTTTTTTAACTTCGCCATTTACTGTTGCTTCAGGAACAGTAATGAGCATATAAATTGCACCAGAAGGAGCATTCCACATATCTATAGCTTTAGAGCCTTGAAGGTTAACTTTGGCGACTTGCTTAGTCACTGCAGTGGAGACTTTATCAACAGTCTCCGCTGAGCCATTGCCTGTTGCACGAGTAAAACCTTCTATCTTGTCTTTTACTTGTGTTTGAATTTGTTGTGCTAAATCAGAACGACCGTTCATTAATGCTACTCTTCTCATATGTGCAATACCAGCGACAGATTTTTCTGCTACACCAACACCAGCATAAAAGTTTGGTACATCTGGTATACAAGTCCATTTGGGAGCTAAAACATTCTCTTGTTTACATTCAAATGATGGAACATAAGCAGTCTCTTTAGGTTCTGGTTTTTTTGCACCACAACCAATTATAATAGTAGCAGTCATCCCGAGTAATGCAAGTTTAGTAAGAGTTTGTATCATTATCTTTCCTTAGATAGTTTAATTCAACAAATAGTATACTATCATAACTCTTTAGTAGTCTTTAAATAATTATAGGAAATATTTTGAAACAGTATTATGCATATGAGAATTTCAAACAAGATACCAAACAATTACTACAGTTACTCGAAACATTTCAAGCAGATGCCATTGTTGGCATTGCCAGAGGAGGTTTAACACTTTCTCATGCAGTAGCTGAGGCCTTGAACATTAGGAATGTAGAGATAATAAGAACAGAACTTTATGACCAAAAGAATAAACGCAACAGTATATCTATTTTTGGAAGCTGTAGTTTTAAAGAAGCAAAAAAAGTTTTAGTCTTGGATGATATTGCAGATAGTGGAGAGACACTCAAAACAATTATGGAGTATTTAGAAGAAAATCACAGAGAAATTGAATTCAAATCTGCGACACTTTTTTATAAAAAGAGTTCAATATACAAACCACATTTTTGGGTAAATGAAGCAAATTGTTGGATAGAATTTTTTTGGGAAAAAGATTTTTTATAGGGAAATTAACTCACTTCTTAGACTCTTTAATCATTTCATATGCTTGGTTTATCTCTTGAGTTTTAATAGTTGCTTCTTGCATGTATGCTTCGCTTTTATCTTGTGACTTAATAATATCTGGATGATATTGACGAACAAGTTTTCTATATGCTTTTTTGATAACCGAGATATCATCCTCTTTAGTAACACCTAAAAGCTTATAGGCATCATCTAAGTTAGCTTTTGGTTGAAAATTTTTCATCATCTGTTCAAATTTATCGAAAATAGCATGGTAAGCTTGAGGATCAAAGGCTAATGCCTCAGCAATCGTTTGTAAAACTTCCTCTTCTTCTTTACTGCACTCTCCATCAACAAAAGCAAGTTGAATTAAAAAGCCCATAAACTGCTGCTGTTTTGCTCTATCTTGGTTGATAGCTTTAGCAAGAGAATTTGCAATATATTCTACATCCTCGCTTCTCTCTTTTGCCTCATCAAATATATTTTTAAGAATCTGTTTTGTTTTTTCAGACTCTGGAAAAATAGCAGATATATCATCAAACATGATACCTACGAGTTGTGCTTCTAGTGCATCAACTCTTCCATCTGCTTTTGCAACTTTTGCAACAAGAGCGACAAACAGACCAAGTTCACTATTTTTCAGTGCATCATGAGAGACGGAAAAGTTTTTAAAAGCCTTTTGGGAATATTCTGTGTACCTATTATAACTCTTAAAAACAGAATAAAAAACATAGATTAAAATTGCAAAAACGATGAGGTTGAACATAGAGATTCCTTGGTAAAATTATATTATTATACAATAAGAAGACAATAAATAGGTACAATTGCATTTATTAAGAATCAATATTTTAATGCAAGGAGGCACTTGATGCCGAGTCGTAGCTACTTTACAAATTTAAACAAAGGTGTAAAATATATGCTAATTGCATCATTTACATTCGCAATAATGGGTGCTTTTGCAAAACTAGCTTCACAAAGTTTAAGCTCTTTAGAAGTTGTTTTTTTTAGGAATATTTCTGGTGTTATACTCATTAGTTTTATTATTTTAAAGAGACCACTACAACAAAAGGGAGGCAAACCATTTTTACTATTTTTTCGTGGATTTATGGGTTTTTTAGCACTTCTTGCTTTTTTTTATAATATAGCATATATCTCTCTTGGTGATGCAATGACTTACTCAAAAACATCTCCTATCTTTACGGCTATTTTTGCTTTTGTATTTTTAAAGGAGAAACTCTCTCTTAAGGGTTGGATTGCTATTTTTATTGGTTTTATTGGTATTGTTTTTATTATGCAACCAAATGAAATAGGATTTACAAAATATGATGCACTTGGACTCTTCTCCGGTATTGGTGCTGCCTTGGCATACACCTCTGTGCGTGAGCTTAAGAGTTACTATGATCCTCGTGCAATAGTACTCTCGTTTATGCTCACAGGGACACTAGGTCCTCTAATGCTTTTTATAATTTCTGCATATATTGATGTACCTGAGCTAGACTTTATATTTGCAAAATTTGTGATGCCAGAGGGCATAATGTGGTTCTATCTCATTGCTATGGGTGTTTTCGCAACACTTTCACAACTACTCATGACTAAAGCTTATGCAGAAACAAAAGCAGGCATAGTTGGAGCAGTAAGTTATAGCAACATTCTCTTTGCAATTTTTGTTGGAGTTATGCTTGGAGACTCTTTGCCTTCACTTGTTACGAGTTTTGGAATACTGCTTATTGTTTTGGCTGGAATTATGGTGGCAAGAGGGAAATAAATTTATTTTAAATCCTTTATGATATAATCGCCTATATATTTACTATTATGCAATAAAGGAAGTGGATGAAACTTTTGGCAGGACCCTGTGTTATTGAGAGTGAAAAGAATATCTTTAAGATAGCAAAGGGACTAGAAAAATATCATAAAGATGAGAGTATAGATTTTTATTTTAAATCTAGTTTTGATAAGGCAAATAGAACGTCTTTGGACTCTTTTCGTGGTCTTGGCATAGATGAGGGACTCCGTATACTTCAAAAAGTAAAAGATGACTTTGGTTATAAAATTGTAACAGATGTTCATGAGTCTATTCAAGTAAAGCAGGTGGCTGAGGTTGTAGATATGCTTCAGATTCCAGCATTTTTATGTCGTCAAACAGATTTACTTGTGGCATGTGCACAAACTTCTTGTGAAATAAACATCAAAAAAGGGCAGTTCCTCTCTGCTGAAGCTATGAAATACCCACTTTTAAAAGTACTTCAAACTCGTGGATGTACCGAACCAACTTACGAAAATGCACTTCGTCATGGAGTTTATCTTTGTGAACGTGGAAACTCTTTTGGCTACGGAAATATGGTGGTAGATATGCGAAATTTAGTCATTATGCGAGAGTTTGCTCCGGTTATCTTTGATGCAACCCACTCCGTGCAGATGCCAACAGCAGAAAATGGAAAAACAGGTGGAGATAGCTCAATGGTTCCATACTTGGCAAAAGCCGCAGCTGCTATTGGTGTAGATGGTTTCTTTTTTGAAACACACTTTGACCCAAGCATAGCTTTAAGTGATGGCCCAAACATGCTTAAATTAGAAGACTTAGACAATTTAATAGTAAAAATTAAGAAAATTCAAGAAATATAAGGAAAATAGATGAAAGTATTTGAAGGTAAATTAAAAGTAGTCAATGGAAAAAAAATTGCTATTGTAAGCACAAGATGGAATCATTTTATAGTTGATAGATTAGTTGAGGGTGCAAAAGATGCATTTAATCGTCATGGCGGGAACGAAGAAGATGTAACACATATTCTGGTACCTGGTGCATTTGAGCTTCCTATGATAGTAGACCAACTTTTGAGTTCTGGAAAGTATGATGCTGTATGTGCACTTGGTGCTGTGATTCGTGGAGCAACTCCACACTTTGACTATGTTTCTGCAGAGGCGACCAAAGGAATCGCTACTATGAGCTTGAAGTATCAAAAACCAGTGAGTTTTGGACTTTTAACTACTGATAATATTGAACAAGCCATAGAAAGAGCTGGAACAAAAGCAGGAAATAAAGGTTTTGAAGCGATGACAACAGTCATTGAGATGCTTGACCTTTATGAGGTACTTTAGTGGCAACAAGACATCATGCACGCATGGCAGTAGTTTCACTACTTTATGCTTTTGACTTAGGAAATGGAAACACTGTTGAACACACAGCAGAGATACTTGAAGAAAAAAAAATTCGTAATAAACAAAAAGATTTTGCACTTGAATTATACGAAGGTGTAATGCAACATCTTGAAGCTTGTGACAAAGCAATAGTTGGGCATTTAAAAGATTGGGATTTTGAACGTTTAGGAAGTATTGAGCGTGCAACTCTGCGTCTTGCTGCTTATGAGATTCTTTTTGGTGAGCTTGATTCTGCTGTAGTTATTAATGAAGCGGTAGAGATTACGAAAGCATTTGGAACAGAACAGTCACCAAAGTTCATTAATGGTGTTTTGGATGCTATAAGTAAAGATAAATAGGTTGAGATAATGAAAAAAATACTCCTTTTTCTGCTACTTTTTTCAACATTGCTTTTTGGTGGGATAGATTATACAAAAAAAAATAATTGTAATAACTGTCATGGTTCTTTAGAACATATTCGCGATGAACAATCGGGGATGGCAAAAGCAATAGCAAAAAAAGCAGCAGAAGCAGGGTATGCTTACAATAGTTGTATCGTTTGTCATGGTGGAAATCCGGCAACAAAACATAAAAACAAAGCACATTCAGGAACTCTGGAGTATTTTTTAAAACATAAAGGTCCAAAAGAATTTTATCCTGCACCTGCTAGCTCGTGGATAAATCAAAATACTTGTGGCATGTGCCATGAAAATCAAGTTGCAGCTCAAATGAACTCTTTAATGATGACAGAACAGGGAAAAATTCAGGGAGCAATGTGGAGTTTTGGAGCTAAAGAGGGATACAACCATACAAATGGAAACTACAAAACTGCTAACCCAAAAGATAAAAGTAAAAGATTAGGGACAGATACATATAGAAAATATATGCAAAAACTGGCATCTATGGAGCCTCAAGCTTTTCCAAAAAAAATGAAACAGGTTCCTGATGCACCGAGTGTGGAAGAGATTCATAAAGATCCATCTTTAGCCGTTTATACATATCTTCGTCAAGAGTGCTTGCGTTGCCATACTGGAAGTAAAGGTCGCTCACGCCGTGGTGATTACCGTGGCATAGGATGTGCAGCATGCCATGTTCCTTACTCTAATGAAGGTTTTTATGAGGGGAATGATACAAGTATAGATAAAAAATCTCCGAATCATATGTTAGTACATCAGATACAAAGTTCACGCGATGTCAAGGTAAAAGTACATGGTATTAGTTACTCTGGTATACCAGTTGAGACATGCTCGACATGTCACAATCGTGGGAAACGCATAGGTGTCTCTTATCAAGGATTGATGGAGACAGAATATAAAGCTACTTTTGACTCAGAGGGACATGGGCAACCAAAACTTCATACAAAGCGTTACTTACATATGAAAGAAGATGTTCATTATCAAAAAGGAATGTTATGCCAAGATTGTCATACATCCAATGATTTGCATGGTGATGGTTTTTTAAGTGGTGCAAATCTTGGTGCAGTAGAAATAGAGTGTCAAGATTGCCATGGAACAACAAAAGCTTACCCTTGGGAGTTACCTATTGGTTACTCTGATGAGTTCAATACTTCAGAACAAAAGGGTGAAGCACGTGGTGTTACACAGAACTTGGCAAAATATCTTAAACAAGGCTATGTACCAAAAGACAAAGGGGACGGTTATATTTTAACAGCACGTGGAAATCCTCTCCCAAAAGCGATAAAAAAAGGCAATAAAATTATTATGCACCTCGCTTCTGGCAAGGATATAGAGCTTAAACCTCTTAAGCTACTTAAAGAGGAAAAACATCTCTCTAAAAAAGCACTGGTTGCCATGGATGTCATAGAAACTCATACATCAAAACTTGAGTGCTACACCTGCCATGCAACATGGGCACCACAATGTTATGGATGCCATGTTAAAGTAGACTATTCTGGAGGAAAAAGTAATCCAGATTATCTTAAGGCTTCCCACGATCAAGACATACATGGAACAACAGGTGGCATGAGAGATTTAAAAAAATATCTTGTTCCTGGAAAAGTGACAGAAACAAGATCTTACTTAAGATGGGAAGACCCCGCTCTAGCACAAAATGGAGAGGGTCGTATTACTCCTGTAATACCTGGATGTCAAACGACTATTACCGTAATAGGTAAAGATGGTAAAGCACTGCTTCAAAATCATATATTTAAGATAAAAAATGTTGAAGGAGCTGGTGAAGAGGGACAAAATGCTATTGATATGTCACCAGTGCAACCACATACTATTCAAAAAGAGGCACGTTCATGCGAATCGTGTCACACTTCAGCTAAGGCACTCGGTCTAGGAGTGGGAGGTGGAAAACTAAATGCTGACCCATCAAAAACAACGATTATTGACCTTATGAGTGCAGATAAAAAGGTGTTACCGCATAATATAAAGGAGCAAATACCTGCAATTGCTAATCTCAAATATGATTACTCTCAGTTTATAGATGAAAATGGAACTCAGCTTATGACTGTTGGACACCATTTTAAACTCTCACAACCATTAGATAAAGAACAAAGAGATAAACTTGATCGTCGGGGTGTTTGTATCTCTTGTCATGTTAATATTCCCGAGGGTAATTTAGCAGTCTCAGCTATGACACATATAGCAGAGATGGCCGAACTTAAAATCGATAATAAAGAGCATCAAAATATTTTAAATAAAATACTTAATCTTAGTGCATATGTGCAAATCGGTGGAATAATTATATTTCTTTTACTATTTACCTATATAATGTATACTGTTTTTTATAAAAATAGATCGATTCAATCAAAAAATAGGGGATGGAAGTAATGTTAAAATTTTTAATCATAGCTTTAGTGAGTGTGACTCTTTTTTCTAATGATATTATCATTAAAAAAAGTTGTGTGAGTGTAGATGCAGCAGTGCAAAACTTAAAAGAGATAGTGACAAAAAAAGGGCTAAGTGTATTTGTGGTAGTAGATCATACCAAAAATGCTAAAGGTGTGAATATGAAACTCAATGATTCCAAAGAAGTGATTTTTGGAAACCCTTTGGTTGGAACAGCCCTTATGCAAGAAGACATGACAGTAGGGCTTGATTTGCCTTTGAGAATACTTATATATAAAGATGTTGATGAAAAAGTAAAAATTGCATATAGAAATGGAACTTGGTTAGCTTCAAAACACCCTATTAAAGCATCAAAGTTAATTAAAAAGGTCAACAAAGGTATGGCAATGTTTGTTAGTAAAGCGGGGCAATGCAAAAAAGATTAACAAACGAAGAAGCACTATATTTAATTAAAAATGCTGATTTAAAAGAACTTGGACGTATGGCAAGTGAAAAAAAACATGCTTTGCATCCAAAAGGTATCACTACTTTTGTGATTGATAGAAATATAAACTATACAAATATTTGCTGGGTAGATTGTAAATTTTGTGCCTTTTATAGACATGAAAAAGATGCAGATGCATATGTACTTACCTTTGATGAGATAGATGCAAAAATAGATGAACTACTAGAAATTGGTGGAACACAAATACTGTTCCAAGGTGGTGTACATCCTAAGTTGAAAATTGAATGGTATGAAGATTTGGTTGGACATATACATACGAAATATCCATCTATTACTATTCATGGATTTAGCTCAATTGAACTTGATTTTATTGCCAAAGTTTCTCGTATAAGTATACAAGAAGTTCTCTCGCGTTTAAAAGTAAAGGGGCTTGCTTCTATTCCAGGGGCAGGTGCTGAGATACTATCAGACAAGGTTCGTGATATAATTGCTCCTAAAAAAATAGATGCTGAAGTTTGGGTAGATGTCCATCGTCAAGCACATAAACTAGATATTATGTCTACTGCAACTATGATGTATGGAACGGTTGAGAGTGATGAAGATATTGTAAAACATTTTGACATGGTACGTACACTTCAGGATGAAACAGGAGGTTTTCGTGCTTTTATTATGTGGAGTTTTCAAGGTAAAAATACAGAGCTTTTAGCAAAAATTCCAGATATGGAAAAACCTTCTTCAAATCGTTACCTTCGTCTGCTTGCAGTTGCAAGACTCTACTTAGATAATGTGCCAAATATTCAAAGTTCATGGGTAACACAAGGTCCTTATATAGGACAGATGGCACTTCGTTTTGGTGCGAATGATTTAGGCTCAACGATGATGGAAGAGAATGTTGTAAGTTCTGCTGGAGCAGCATACTCAATGGCAAAAGATGAAATGATTGACCTTATAAAAGATATAGGTGAAAGAGCAGCGGTAAGAAATACAGCTTATGAAACATTAGAGATTTTTGAGTAGAGAATGAAAAAAACGGTTTTAACACTTTTAATAATAGGACAAATTTTAATGGCAGCAAAGATAGAGTACTTAGAGATTAAAGGGGTGAGAGTTCCTCTTATATATGAAGAAGACAAACGACTCCCAATAGTCACTACACAGATAATTTTTACAAATAGTGGAAGCATCAGCGATGGAAAAAAGATAGGTTTAGCAAAGATTAGTGCTAAAGTACTTGGTGAAGGCACAAAAAAACTTGGTGCAAATGCTTTTGCAGAAGCATTAGAGTCTAAAGCAATTCATATTTCAGCGTCAACAGGTAGTGAAACTTTTGTTTTAGAATTAAGTTCACTTACAGATGAATTTAGCAATGGACTTAAATACCTTAAAAGACTTCTTAAAGATCCAAATTATTCAAATGAGAGCTTAAGTAAGGTAAAAACTATGACACTTGGCTCTTTAAGTGCTAAAGAGAATGACTATGATTATGTTGCATCTAATGCTCTTAAAAAACTTCTTTTTAAAGGCACTCCCTTAGCTAACCCATCAAGTGGAACACTTAAAAGTATCGCATCCATAGAGTTAAGTGATGTCAAAGGTTTTATAAAACAACATTTAGTCCTTTCACGTGCCATCGTACTTGTTGGGGGCGATACAAATCTTGAAGAGTTAAAGAAAAAATTAATAGATACCCTTGATATTTTAGCAGAGGGAAAGAGTAAAAAACTACAATATTTTAAGACTAATAAAAAACCAGAAGAGAGTATTCTTAAAAAAGAGACAAAACAGGCATATATCTATTTTGGGTCTCCATATAATATGAGAGTTGATGATGAAGAGTATTATAAGGCAAGAGTAGCGACTTTTATACTTGGAACTGGTGGTTTTGGAAGTCGTTTAATGGAAGAAATACGTGTAAAACGTGGACTAGCATACTCTGCTTATGCTCGTGTACATGTGAGTAAGTCAAGCTCTTATATGAGTGGATATTTACAAACAAAAATCGACTCTATGGATGAAGCAAAAAAAAGTGTCATCGATGTTATCTCCATCTTTGTAAAAGATGGTGTGAGTGAAGAAGAATTAGAACAGACAAAGAAATTTTTGTTAGGTAGTGAACCTCTAAGAGCAGAGACAATGAGTCAAAGACTTAATCGAACCTTTATGGAGTACTACAAAGGTTTTAAGCTTGGTCACTCTGAACATGAGTTAGAACTAATTAAAAATTTAAAACTTGAAGATTTAAATAAATTTATAAAAGAACATAAAGAGATACAGCAACTTAGTTTTGCAATAGTTACAAAGTAAAACAAAATTGCTATTTAATTAATGAGTTATATGAGGCATTTGAAATAAAGAAAAATAATGAATCAAAATAATAAGCATAAAAACTATGAAATTTTGAATTTACTTGGATATGGATTATCAAAGTTCAATGAAGACTTTATTCAAGAGTTTGGATTCAAAAATAAATCTTCATTCTATGAATATTGTGTTGACCTCAATATTGCGAATACAACAGGTACTATAAAAAATAGAATGGATTTTTTTGACCCTTTTTTCCCAAATAATAGGAAGGGTTGGTGGCAAAAGGGTGACATGTACATTCACAGAAAACAATTAATTGATAGTATGTTTGGCAATGAAAATATTTATGAATATGCTAACATTGTAAAACTCTACTTACAGGAAAATTTTGATGTATACTCAGAGACCTTAAACATAAAACCAATAATAAAATCTAAATTTAAACAACTACAGAAAACAGGTTTAGAAGCTGAATTATATTTTATAAATAATTATAACTCTATTGACATCTTTCATGGTGCTACACTAGAAGATGCTCGATTATTTGGTGATGGGTATGACTTTCAACTAAATTTAAATAATAATTTATATTTGGCAGAAGTAAAAGGGATAAGAGAAGTAAGAGGAAAGTTTCGTATGACTGAAAATGAATTTTTTAAAGCTAATGAATATAAATCACAATACTTTGTCACTTTAGTCTTAAATATGAATGATAGTCCTAAATTTTTAGTAATAGATGACCCTATAAAAAACCTCAAATTTGAGAAAGTTGTAGTTAGCTCAAAAGAAATAAATGAGTATCATTTAAAAGATTATATATGTTGAAGTTTAAAGATAAAGTATTAATTTTAGAAAAATACTTACTTATAAAAGAAGATTCATATGCAGATCTTATGAAAGATGAGTTGTATTTTTATTTTTTTATAAATGCTGTGGAATGTAATTTTTTAAAAACCCTTTTTGATAAAAAAGATATAATTAATAAAATAGATTTTGTAATATCAAAAATGATACTTCATGAACATGAAGATAGCACAGATCAAATAATAGAAAATTATTTAAGCACTTAATATTGGAAAAAATGCTAATCGGTCAAATCGACAGGATTCTTTTTGAAGATGAAGGTTTTTTTATCGCTGTTTTAAAAACGGGTGAGAAAATTAGCGGTACATACTATGAGAGTAACATAGAGTCTATTAAAGAGTCTGCAATTACTTTAAATGGACACTGGGAAGAGCATAAAAAATATGGAAAAACTTTTAAATTTGATACTTTAAAAGTAAATCAAAATGAGCTCTTTTTCTTTTTAAATAAGATAATAAAAGGTTTTAGTAAAAAACTCTCTGCTGAGCTTATAGAGAAGTTTGGGCAAAAGGGTTTAGTAGAAATATTAGATAATGACATTGAAAAACTTTTAGAATTTAAAGGTATTAAGGAAAAACGTCTTAAAAAAATCCAAGCCTCTTGGAAACAGTTCCGTTCCATGCGCCAACTCGGTGAGTTTTTATCTCCATTTGATGTCTCTCCTTCACTGTTGACTACAATTGCCACTGCGATGAAAGATGTAGATGAACCCTGTACAAAAATCAAAGAAAATCCTTACATACTTACAAATATTAACTCCATAGGTTTTAAGCGTGCAGATGAGTTGGCTTTAAAAATGGGAATAACTAAAGAAGATGATGGGCGAATAAGTTCAGCTATGGACTATGTGCTTCTTAATTACTGTGAGGCACAAGGGAACTCATGTATCTCTAAAGAGGTGCTTTTTAGTGGGCTTGATGAGCTTCTTTGTTTTACTCAAAAAGAGTATCTTTATGAGGTGGCTTTAATAGAGAGAGTAGGTGAGGGAAGCATTGTAATTATGAAGAACAATAGAGTCTCTCCCTCACGCCTATATGATGCAGAAAAGTATCTTTATGATGAGTTCACCATAAGAGCAAAGATGAATAGTGGGAGTTTAGTTAAAGATTTAAAGAGTTTTTTAAATAACTCATCACTTAAGTTAGGTCACGAGCAACTCAAAGCTGTAGAGATGGTAAATAGTGGTGTCAATATCCTTTTTCTTGTTGGTTATGCAGGAACAGGAAAAAGTACAACTTCAAAAACTATTTTAGAACTTTTAAACACTCGTTATGAAACAAAAGAGATTATAACCTGTGCTTTAAGTGGCATAGCCTCACAAAGAATTAGTGACACAACGGGATATGAATCTGCGACTATACAGTCTCTGCTAATTAAACATGAAAAGAGTGATAAATTTCCTTATAGTGTCATATTAATAGATGAGGCATCTATGATAAACTCATCTTTATTTGCACGGTTAATGGGGAAAATTTCTCGAAAAGCGATAATAATTATTGTAGGAGATGATGCTCAGCTTCCTCCCATTGGAGCGGGGAATGTCTTAAGTGACGCACTAAGCCTAGAACTTGGACCCACTGTAAAACTCACGCAGATTTACAGACAGAGCGAGGAACAGGCTATTACCCTTATAGCGAATGAAATTAGAAAAGGAGTAGTTCCTGAGTATAGAGCTAAATATGATGACTTTGAGTTTGTTGATGTCTCCATTGAAAATTATTATATGCTTAAAAATCAGCTCTCAATAGAAGAACTTAAAAGTTTAAGAGAGCAAAATTCACAAAGTATTGTTTCAGAAATTTTGCACCGTGTTCTTGCATCTATGGAAAAAGCACGATACAGACTTAAAAATAAGCAGATAAAAGAGTACCTTAACTATTTTCAGGTGATTACCCCCATGAAGGGAGGTATATTAGGAAGCACAAATCTTAACAAAGTACTTCAAGAATATTTTAATCCTAATCCGAGTAAATGCGTCAAACGTGGTAGTTTAGAGTTTCGTCTTATGGATAAAGTAGTACATACAAAAAATGAAAATATGACCTCATGGAGCGCAGAAGGTTATAAGTTAGGGGAAGAATCTAACCAAAGACGTATTTTTAATGGTATGAGTGGACTTCTTTTTAAAATTGAGGAGGATGACGAACAAGTTTTTGTCTTTTATCCAAATGAGGATGTTGTTGTTGTATACGAGTACGAGGAGTTAAAGTCACACCTGATGCTCTCTTATGCACTAACTATTCATAAAGTACAGGGCATGGAGTATGATATTGTTGTAATGCCTATGAGCTTTACACATTTTATTATGCATAATACGAAACTTATATACACGGCTATTACAAGAGCAAAACATAAGTGCATAGTTGTAGGTGAAGGGAGTGCTTTTGAGAGTGGATGCCGAAAGTTTGAAGCAACGCAGCGTGATACGGTGCTTCTGGAGTTAGTTCATTAGTGTAAAACTGAATCCATCATTTCGTTGACCATGGGTGCAATGAGTGACATTGGAGAAGTGTCTTCAAGTACTTTTTGAAGTTCCTTAGCTGTCGTAACTGTTTTTATATTTGTGATTTTTTTATTAAAAATAGAGACAATAATTATTTTTTCTGTATCTACACCTTTTCTAAAGGGTGCTGCAACTTTTTTATCATCTAAAAGTAAAACAGGGTGTTTAAAATCTTTGAGTCCTGGTAAGATAAAGATATTTCTTATAAGAGAAGGTGCACTACTAATATCTGCAATAAATTCAGCATGATGCTTTTTGAGATATGTTGGCTCCTTTGTATTAAAAAAATCATTACATATATGTGCTGGTGCTTTTGCAAAAGCAAAAACAATTTTATATGTGTCGGGGTTAAGAGTATGTTTCACACCATTTTGATCTTTGAGTTGTAAATTTGCTAAGCTTTTTCCTACAACTAAACTTGGTGTCACATTTGCAAGTGCAGCATCATCTTTGCTACATCCCATAAAAAGCAGTAAAGTTACGAATACAAGTAATGTTTTTTTCATCTTATCTCCTGGGTTTTCATTATTATACAATAAAAACTAAAGAAAATAATATTTTTTGGTTTAGGTGTATAAAGCTCTCCTTTATTTTCACTATGATATTATTTTTATTCCTATGTTCTTAGTTTGATTAATTGTAATTCAACAGATAATAGTGTAACGATAATTTTAAAAAGGAAAAAAATATGGCATGGGCAATAGCAAGACATATATTAGTAGATAGTGAAGAGATGTGTGATGAATTGAAAAATGAGATAGCAAATGGAGCTGATTTTGCAGAAATCGCACAAATAAATTCTAACTGTCCATCAAAAAATAATGGTGGAGATTTAGGTAAATTTGGACCAGGACAGATGGTTCCAGAATTTGATGAGGCAGTTTTTAATGGTGATGTTGGTATAGTATATGGACCAATTAAAACACAGTTTGGATACCATTTACTAGAGGTTACGAGTCGAGGATAATCTTTTGTAACTCTTGTAAATTTGCACTCACAACACTTTTAAATTGAGTTTTATTAAAAGTTTGTTGTCGTTTTGCAAGTTGAGCAGTATGTATAGAGATATTCTCAAGCATCTGTTCTTGTGTGATTTTTCCATCAAGATACTCCAAAACTTCAACAATTCCAATACTATTCATAGCATGAGGCAAGCGTGAATATTTCTTTTCTAAAATACAAACTTCATCTATAATACCCATTTGAAACATGACATGCGTTCGTTTATATATTCGTTCTCTTAAAAGGTCCCTTCCTACCTCAATATTAAATATTTTAATATCTTTTATGATTGGAACAGGAGGATGATTGGTAAACCACTCTGATGGAGTCTGTGATGAAGCTTCATAAATAAGCATTGCTTTTTCTATTCTGTAGCTATCATTAGAATCTATTCTTTTCATATACTGAGGGTCAAGCAATAGAAGTTTTTTGTAACAAGTATCTAAATCTTTTAATTTGTTTTGTACAAGTTTGCTTATCTCTGTAGTGATAGTTGGTAGAGGAGATAAACCTTGCATTAAAGATTTTAGATAAAAAGATGTTCCTCCAACTATAAGTAGGTTTTTGTGTTGTTTTTTACATGTTTGAAGAGTCTCTTTATAGAGGTTTATAAAAATATCAACACTAAAGTATGTATCAGGGTCTAAAACATTAATACCAAAATGTTTTACTTTAGATAGTTCTTCTATTGAAGGTTTTGCAGAGACAATATCAATTTCTTTATAAATACTCAAAGAGTCAATAGAGAGAATATATGCATTCATCTGTTGAGCAATTTTAATGGCTAAATCGCTCTTTCCTGATCCTGTTGGTCCTATAATCGCAAGTTGTTTCATTTTGAAATTATATCATTTTAAAGCACTTTTAGATAAAATGAAGTAAATTATTTCGAAGGATGCAAAACTTGCAAAAAATCATAGAAAAAATGAAAATTTTTAACGAACTTGTAATGTTTGAACACTCTATTTTTTCTCTTCCTTTTATTTTTATTGCCATGGTTGTAGCTGCAGATGGTTGGTTTGGGTTTTGGATGCTTCTTATGGGAGTTTTAGCAGCACTCTCGGCAAGAAATTTTGCAATGGGTGTAAATCGTTATACAGACCGTGATGTAGATGCTATAAATCCAAGAACAGCAAATAGACCAAATGTCGACGGTCGTCTTGACAGCTCTAGCATTTTTATATTTAGTGTTGTTAATGCTATTATTTTTATCGCTGTTACTTACATGATTAATCCTTTAGCTTTTAGTTTAGCTCTCCCCGTACTTTTTATTTTAGGTGCATATTCTTATTTTAAACGTTTTTCTTCTCTAGCACATATTATCTTAGGTATTTCTCTTGGTTTAGCTCCTATTGCAGGTGTCATTGCTGTGAGTGCAACTATACCTATTTGGTCTGTTTTACTGAGTCTAGGGGTGGTGTTTTGGGTTGCTGGTTTTGACTTGCTTTACTCACTACAAGATATAGATTTTGATAAAAAGAATGGTCTTTATTCTATTCCTTCACAATATGGTGCAGAGGCGACACTTTTCATATCGGCACTTTTTCATATGCTGAGTGTTATCTTTTGGCTTCTTTTTGTTTGGAGTGCTGGTCTTGGTTTTTTTGCTTTTGTTGCAGCTTTTGGAAGTGGAATTGTTTTGGCATATGAGCAAAAATTAGTAAGACGAGATTTTACAAATATTGACCGTGCTTTTTTCACTGTAAATGGTTATATGGGCATTGCATTTTTTGTGCTTATAGTTCTTGATAGGATAGTAGCATGAGTTTACCACGTTTAGTTCCTGCTCCAATAAGCATCTATTTTAGTGAAGCACATATAAATTTAGAGGCATATGAGAGAGAATACCAAATGTTAAGCGAGAGCGATGATGATCCAATTAGCCAATGGTTAAAATTGGCTAAAGCAAGAGGTGATACACGAGAGACAGACCCAGTGCTTTTAGAACTGGTAGTTGAACTCCATAGAAAGATAGATACTTTAGAAATGTTTTTAAAGGATGAAGTCCCAAGCAGACTCCCTTTAGTACATAAAAATATGATAGATCATATAGGATTTGAGCATTTTCACTTAAAGAGTGGAGAGCTTGTTGATAGTGTTCTTTATTATGGTCGTATTGAAATGCCTGTTTACCCTAAACATGATGTAGGTGTTTTTTTTGAAGCAGAGAATGCAAGTTTAGCTAAAATAGTTAAAATACATGAGAGAGATGAACGAGAGTGGGGTGCTTACATGACTGCACGAGAAAGAATTCAAATTAGAGAATTAAAAGGGAAGCAGTAATGAACTATTTGGTATTTCATGTAGAATATGTTCTGGTGATAATGGCAGCCATTATACTTTACCTTCTCTATTATGTTTATTCTAAAGATTCGCACTATTCTAAAAATATTCGTTCAGTTGCTTCAGTTGTTGAGGAGTTAAATAGAGAAATATTTTATTTGAAAAAAAATATTACTGACACAAAAGGAAGCATTCAAGAGAATTCACAAAGGATGAATGATGCGGATATTTATCAAGAGATTGAAAGAAGTGTATATGATTTAGTACAACCGCTAAGCATAGGTTTGAAACAACTTCAGGAAAATTTAAACACGATAGATTCACAGATTTCTACAAGAATTGCTCAATTAGAAAGTGGTGTGAAACAGATTTCTATTCCTGCTTCTGTACATGGTAATGATGATGAAAAAATCATCTCTTTATTTAAGCAAGGAGTCTCTGTTGAGACTATATCTAAAGAGCTTCACATATCTAAACCAGAAGTTGAATTCGTTTTGAAAATTAATAAGATAAAGTAAACTGATGAGTGCAGATAGAAAACTTTTTACATTAGCATCAATTCTTATTGTTTTTAGTGTTATTCTTTCTTATACACTTGCTCCTTATGCAACACTTCTTTTTGGAGTAAATGAGTTTCATTTTGCTATTAGACAAGCAGTATTTGCTTTTTTAGGGATTACTATAATATTTATACTCTCTCAACTAAACCCAGATAAATGGTTAAAACCTATAGGCTTTTTACTCTTCTTTGGTTCTTTAATAGCTATGGTTGCAATGCCATTTTTACCAGAGACTTTAGTTTCTGCTGTGGGTGGAGCAAAACGTTGGATAAAAATAGCTGGTTTTTCACTTGCCCCTGTAGAATTTTTTAAAATTGGTTTTGTTTATTTTTTATCTTGGAGTTTTTCTCGTAAACTAGGGCATCATGATGGTATGGGACTTGCAAATGAGTTTAAGCGCTTTATGCCTTATGGTGTGATTTTTATAGGTGCAATGTTTATTATAGCTTTTTTGCAAAAAGATTTAGGACAGGTTGTTGTTCTTGGTTCTACACTTCTGTTTATGTTAATTTTTGCAGGGAGTAGTTTTCGATTTTTTTTAAGTATATTAGCAGGAATTTTTTCTGCAGTAATTATTTTTATTTTAACTGCTGAGCATAGAATTTTACGTATAAAATCGTGGTGGGCATTGGCTCAAAATTCTGTTTTAGAACTCTTACCAACAGCATTAGCTGATAGGTTAAGGGTTCCAGTTGAGGTGGAACCTTACCAAATAGGGCACTCACTAAATGCTATACATAATGGTGGATTTTTTGGTGTTGGCATAGGAAATGGAACTTTTAAATTAGGCTTTTTATCCGAAGTTCATACCGACTTTGTATTAGCTGGTATTGCTGAAGAATTTGGTTTTTTTGGTGTACTTTTAGTTGTTATAATTTTTCTTTGGATGTTACAACGTATTTTTAAAATAGCTAATCGTTCTAAAGATACAAGTATATATCTTTTTAGTATAGGTATAGGTCTGATTCTTTCATTTGCTTTTTTAGTTAATGCATATGGAATTAGTGGAATTACTCCGATTAAAGGTATCTCGGTTCCTTTTCTCTCTTATGGTGGCTCTGTAATGCTTGGTTCTGCTTTTGGTATTGGTATGGTTTTAATGGCATCAAAAAAAGCAGATATGAATTAGGATGAATAAAAGATGAAGTTATGTATAACTGGTGGCGGAACGGGAGGACATTTAATGATAGCAGAGGCTCTTGTAGAAGCAGCTGTAAAGAGAGGACATGAAGTTATTTTTATAGGTTCAACATCAGGACAAGACAAAAAATATTTTGCATCTCGTAGCTCTTTTGCCCATGTCTACTTTTTAAATACCATAGGGGTTGTAAATCAAAAAGGTATAAAGAAAATTTGGGCACTTTATCGGGTATTTAAGGGATTCTTACAAGCAAGAAAACTTTTGAAAAAGCATAAGATTCAAGCACTTTACAGTGTTGGTGGTTTTTCTGCTGCACCTGCATCGTTTGCAAGTTTAAGCAGCTTTATACCTCTGTTTATCCATGAACAAAACGCAGTAGAAGGAAAACTTAATGCTTTATTAAAACCTTTTGCAAAGAGTTTTATTTCTGCTTACGATAAAGAATCTCTTGTTCAAGGGTACCCTGTAAAGGAAATTTTTTATAAAAGTGCAAGAGTAAGAGAAAAATTGCAAACTATTATCTTCTTAGGTGGTAGCCATGGGGCCAAAACTATCAATGATTTAGCCCTAAGTGTTGCATGTTATTTAGATGAAAGAGGCATTGCCATCATTCATCAAGCTGGTGAATTTGATTATGAAAGAGTGAAAAAAGAGTATGAGAATAAGGGTATAAAAGTAGAATTATATGCCTTTACAAAGGAGTTGCCTAGTCTGATTATAAAGTCTGATTTTGCAGTTTCGCGTGCGGGGGCGAGTACACTTTGGGAATTGAGTACTAATGGTTGCCCTGCTTTTTATATTCCATATCCATATGCGGCACAAGATCATCAATATTATAATGCTGAATTTATTGTAAAAGCTGAGATGGGTTGGTGTGAGAGAGAGGGTGAGATGCTACAAGAAAAATTGTTTAAAATTATACAAGAAGCAGATATACAAACAAAAAGTAAAAAACTTTTGCAACACTCTAAGAGTGGTGTTGCTGAGAGAATGATACAAATCGTGGAGGAGAAAATTTAAATGATACACGAGTTAGCACAACTATTAGTAGATACAGTTTTTGATTGGGGATATTTTGGTATCTATCTTTTAATGAGTATTGAGAGCAGTTTTATACCATTTCCCAGTGAAATAGTCTTAGTTCCAGCAGGTTACCTTGCAAGTAATGGTGAAATGAGTGTTTTTATGATTATGTTGTGTGCACTTGGAGGTTCTTTAAGCGGAGCATTTATAAACTATTTTCTTGCATTAAGTCTTGGGCGAAAGTTTCTTCTCAAATATGGGAGGTATTTTTTTATAAGTGAAAAATCACTAATAAATATGGAGCATTTTTTTCAAAAATATGGAGCAATATCTACATTTACAGGTAGACTCATTCCAGGAATAAGACAATTAATTTCAATTCCCGCAGGGATTGCTCGTATGAATCTTGTTCAGTTTACAATTTTTACAAGTTTAGGTGCAGGACTTTGGGCATTTATTTTAGTAATGCTTGGTTATTTTGTGGGTGAAAATGAAGAATTAATTAATGTATACTTAAAACAGATAACTTTTGCTCTTCTTGCTTGCTTGTTTATTATTGCTTATGTATACTATACTATTAAAAAAAAGAGGAGTGTATAATGCAATACATGTTTCAAGCTGGATTTTTAGGAACAAGAGCACCACTATTTATGGATGTTGTAACACTTATTGTTGCACTTTTACCATTTTTAGTACATGGAGCTATTCTTTTAGCGAGAAAAAAAATGTTTATTTTACATGCAGTAGTACAAAATATAATTTTTCTATTTTCAATTGTAGTCATAGCTTATTTTGAAGTAGGTGTACGTGTTGGTGGTGGCTTTGATGCTTTTATTAGTGGGAGTGATGTTGATTATACATATGCTTTGATTGTTTTAGTTTTACATATATTTATTGCAGTAGTGACACTTTTTTATTGGATGATTACTATAATCTCTGGAAACTATCAATTTAAAAAGAGACAACTTCCTGGATTTGCCACTCGTACACATAAAATATTGGCACTAAAGACATTTTTGGGTATTACCTTGACTTCATTTAGTGGTATTTGGGTCTATCTCATTTTGTTTGTATTTTAAATAAAGGAAAAAAGAATGGTTAAGTTAGATGAGAAAGCACCAGAGTTTTGCCTCAAAAATCAAGATGATGTAGAAATATGTTCACGTGATTTAAAGGGGAAGTGGGTAGTTTTATATTTTTATCCACGTGATAATACTCCGGGATGTACAACTGAGGCATGTGAATTTACACAAGCTGCTCCAGATTTTAGCTCCTTAGATGCTATTATTCTTGGAGTAAGTGCTGACACTACAAAAAAACATCGTAGTTTTATAGAGAAACAAAACCTTGGTATTACACTTTTAAGTGATGAAGATACCTCTATGATGCAAAAGTACGGTGTATGGCAACTAAAAAAGAATTATGGCAAGGAGTATATGGGTATAGTACGCACTACTTTTATTATAAATCCTGAAGGAATTGTGAAAGCAGTTTTTGAAAAAGTGCGTGTAAAAGAACATGTACAAAAGGTAAAAGAGGAACTTGAACACTTACAAGTATAGTTCTAAGATAATGACTAACATCAATCAAGCCTGAAGAAACAGTCTGTCAAAAGCTTGTCAGACTGTTATTCCCAGTTTGACTGGGAATCTAATATCTATAACGTAGATAAACTCTTATATCTTGTGCTTTGTCTACAACCTGTCCAGCCATACCAACCATTTGTGGAATTCCTGCTGCTGCTCCTGCCTTTATATCTTCAATAGACATTGCCGTACCTGTAGTGTTTCCAAAGAAACCATTACTGCCACTATATTTGTAATCTATATATGTATAGCGCACTTGTAATGACAAGATATCTTCTATTAGTGGCTCTGTAAAGTAAGCCTCATATGCACGTCCACGAGTGGCTACCTTTGAACCAATATTTGTATCTTCTGCATATGTAATTGATCTCCAATATTGTGAACCTTGATTATACTCAAGACCCCATCTTCCATCTTCGCTCATAAATGATGGCATCTGTAAGCCCACCCATGTTGAAAAACCATTTTTAGAATCTTTTGAGCCAAGCATGCCTGTTTGTGCACCTCTATCATCAGGGTTAGTCATACTCATGGAACCACTAATAAAGAAAAATGTATCATCAAGATAATCACTCCATTCATCACCAATGCCACTTACTGTAAAGTTTGCAGTGAAGTTTTGCATACTTCCTACTGTGTTAAAGGAGTTTTGAGGAATGCCTGTAGGGGAGAATTTTTGATCTATAAGATTATTTGCATAATAGTACTGTGTTGCAATACCATAGTGTCCGTTATCATAAGGAACAAAGATAAATCCCATTAGGTCAATATCTGGATTTGAAGCTGAGTCACTTGCATAAGGAGCTGGTGAAAATTTTGGAGCAGCATTGCTCATACCTCGACCAGCACAAAATTTAACATACATTCCATCTAAACCAATTACATTTTCTAAGCTGAATTTTGAACTAAGTCCATCAAATTCAACATTTATAGAGTGACCCATTGGCGAAGAAGCTCCATCATCATCTCTAAGGTTTATTAGATGACCATTTGTTGAAGGACGACGACCAACACTAAATGTCCAAGGGATATCTGTTCCCATAAATGTGTCATTTTTATATAAAAAGTATGCTGAGCGAATTCTAATTCTATCATCATAAGCATTCTCATTTGTAACCCAATCAAAATTTTCAAAATTATAACTAGAAGGAGTATAAGAGCGTTCTCCAAAGGCTTTATTATAAGCTAGTTGTCCACTAAAACTAAGATTATTAGTAGCTTTCCAGTTCATATTTATCCAAAGTCTGTTTGCCATAAAAGCATCATTGCCTTTTTTATCACCATTTGCCATGGTGTATTTCATATTATCAATAAAAAATCTATAATCAACATTGAATTTAAGGTGGTTACCATTAGTACCCTTATTTAAATCAGATATACTCTCTTGCATGTCAGCTATAGCTTCTGGAATATCCAACTCTTCATCATCAGACTCTTCATCAGTGGTTGCATCCCCTTCGCTATCTTCATCTTTGCTTAAAGTAGCATCTTCATCATCTTTCATATTGGCTACATCTATACTCTGTGGTTCCTCTTCATCATCTTCAGAAACTGTCGCTACTTTAGAAGTCTTAAGTGCAGAAAGCTGATTTTGCATCTGTTTTACTTGAAGTTCCATGGATTGTATGCGTTCATACATTGATTGTGCATTTAAATTTGTACCAAGAATGGTAGCTGCTGTTAAAGAAAGTAGTAAAGGCCTGTTCATTTTTTCCCTTTTTAAAAGTAATATAATCAAAACACTATTTGATGTTTATACAGTACTATACATTATATAGTATAAAAGTAATTTTAAATGTTCTATTTTGGAGTTTAAAATTATAAAACATAACTTTTTTTTATATTTATTATAGAAGTATTTTTGAATGTAAATAAAAGTAATAATAATCAGCTTAAATTAAATAAATTTTAAGTATAATATCGCGATTTTTCTTCTTTAATATAAAGTTGGAAACATTAAACAGGTATGTGTCAAAAGTTAGTGCAACTCACTTTTTAGTGAGTCAATGTCCGACATTACCAAAGTCAACTAACAAAACTCTGGCTTGACATCATAAATATGTCAGCCCTTAAGGATTACCCTATGGTAACTATGAAAGACCTATTAGAATGTGGTGTACACTTTGGACACCAAACTCGTCGTTGGAACCCGAAAATGAAAAAATATATTTTTGGTGTTCGTAAAAATATCTATATTATTGATTTACAAAAGACTCTACGTTATTTCCGTAATACTTATACAATTGTTATGGATGCAGCTGCTGAAGGGCAAACTGTATTATTTGTGGGTACTAAAAAACAAGCTCGTAACTCTGTAAGAGATGCTGCTATCGCTTGTAACATGCCTTATGTAGATAACAGATGGTTAGGTGGTATGCTTACTAACTTCCCAACTATTCAAAAGTCTATCCGTAAATTAGACGTTATTTCTGAAATGCAAGAAAATGGTCAAATTGATCTTCTTACAAAGAAAGAAGCACTTATGCTTTCTCGTCAAAAAGTTAAGTTAGAGTCATATTTCGGTGGTATCCGTAACATGAAAAAACTTCCAGATATGCTTTTTGTTGTTGATGCAGTAAAAGAGCACATCGCTGTTTTAGAAGCTAGATGTCTTAACATTCCAGTTGTAGCTCCACTAGATACTAACTGTGATCCAGACTTAATCACTTACCCAATTCCTGGTAATGATGATGCTATTCGTTCTATTCAACTTTTTTGTCGTGAAATGACTGCTGCTATTAATGAAGGTAAAGCATTAAGAGATGCACCAGCAGAAGAAGAGCAAACTGAAGAAGAAGTAGCAGCAGTAGAAGCTGAGGCAACTGAAGCATCAGTAGCAACAGAGGAAGTATAATATGGCAGCAGTTACAGCAGCAATGGTAAAAGAGCTTCGCTCTGCTACTGACGCTCCTATGATGGATTGTAAAAAAGTTCTTGTTGAAGCTGATGGAGACATGGCAAAAGCAACAGAACTTTTAAAAGAACGTGGCATCGCAAAAGCTGCTAAAAAAGCTGATAGAGTTGCTGCAGAAGGTCTTGCTGGAATTGTTATCGCTGATGACTTCTCTAAGGCTACTGTTATTGAAATTAACTCTGAAACTGACTTTGTTGCTCAAAATGAAGGTTTTCAAAACTTAGTAAAAAATACTGCACAAGATATTTATACTAATCAACCAGCAGATATTGCTGCATTTAATGCATCTGCATTTGGTGCAACTTTTCAAGCAGAAGTGATTAAAATTGGTGAGAAGATAGAACTCCGTCGTTTTAACACTCTAACTGCTGATGCTACTACCGCTTTAAATGGATACATTCATTCAAACAATCGTATAGCAGTTATCGTTACCGCAAAATGTGACAGCGAAAAGACTGCAATTGCATTAAGAGCATTTTTGAAACAAGTTGCTATGCATACATCTGCTATGAAACCAACGACATTAAGTTATAAAGATTTTGATGCTGCTTATGTTGCATCTGAAACTGTTGGTCGTATTGAAGTTATTAAAAAAGAGAACGAAGAGTTGTCTCGTTTGAAAAAACCTTTAAAAAATGTACCACAGTATATCTCTATGAGTCAGTTGACTTCTGAAGTTTTAGCTCAAGCTGAAGAGAATATCAAAGCAGAGTTAAAAGCTCAAAATAAACCAGAAAAAATTTGGGACAAAATTATTCCAGGTTCTTTAGCTCGTTTTATCTCTGATAATACAACTTTAGATAAAGAACAAGCTTTACTAGATCAAAATTTTGTTTTAGATGAAAAACTAACTGTTGCTCAAGCAATAGAAAAAGCAGCAAAAGAAGTTGGTGGTACTGCTGAAATAACTGAATTTGTTCGCCTTGAAGTAGGTGAAGGAATTGAAAAGAAAGAAGATGACTTCGCTGCTGAAGTTGCCGCACAAATGAGTTAATCCTTAGGATTAATTTTCTTTTTAAAAGAGTGAGTCTGAATAAGACTCACTCTTTTCTTTCATAATCTTTAAACTTTACTAATACTACATTCTCACTACACTATATATTGTTATACTACGACTATCAAAACAAAAAGGATTTAAAATGAAAGCGAATAAATTGATTGTATTATCTAGCATAGCTGCAATGGTAATGTTTACAACGGGGTGTGGAAGTTCAGGTTCTGGTGTTGCTAGTTCTGCTGTAGGTGGAACTGTTCCAACAACAGCTGCAAGTACTTCAACAACAAGCTCAACATTTACAGTTGAACGTGGACCACTTTTAGGTGCAGTAGTTATTGATGCAAATAAGACAGTTGCCAGAGAGTTAGGAAATGGTAAATATATTTTTGATAAAGCTATTGAGTATCCAGTTACATCAACAGGTGGATATATTGATGTGAATCGTAATGGACTTGTTGATGCTGGTGAGCTTAAAAATACTCTAAAGTTAGAGACAAAAGAGGGAAATGTTGTTACTTTAGCTACAACAATGTCATCAAATGATAAACTAAAAGCATTTTTGGTTAATGATTTAGGTATAGATGTAACAGCAATATCGAAAAAAACTCCTAGTAATGATAAAGCAATTGAAGCATTATCTGATAGTGTGTTTAAGTATGTAATGGAAAATAATATTAGTGATACATCGGCAATGGATGATAAAGAACTAGCAGACATTAAAGGTGATTATGAAGAACGTTACCAAACATATAAAGATGATAATGTAGAAGCAAAAGAGCACGAGGCTAGCTTAATAAATGGTATGAGAATAGTTACACTAGATGATGCTGAAGCTCAAAGTGCTCGTGTAGAAATAGAGATAGAAGGTAAAAAACAAGAAGCTGAGTTCAAAAAATTTAAAGAGGAAGTGAAAAAACAGAAAGAATCTGAAAAATTACAAGATGGATTACAAAAGTTGAAAGAAGAAGCTGAAGCATTAAAAGAATCTACAAAAACAGATGCAACTGAAACTGAAACTGAAACTGAAACTTCAACAAGTATAACAGATACAGATACGAATGCAACTGAAACTTCAACAAGTACAACAGATACAAATGCAACTGAAACTTCAACAAGTACAACAGATACAAATGCAACTGAAACTTCAACAAGTACAACAGATACAACAGCTGATACACCAACTACTACAACAACAAGCAGTTCAACAGCTACAATCTAATATAATCATGTAAAAAGATGATTTAAAATGGATATACTATTTTTAGAAGATGATACTCTGATCGCGCAGAGTGTCATTGAAGAGCTAGAGTATGCTTCATACAGTGTGAAATGGGTACAAGAATCAGATGAAGCTATTGATGCATGTTATGAAAATTCTTATAAACTCTATTTATTCGATGTGAATGTACCTGGTATGAATGGTTTTGAACTTTTAAAAAGTCTGCGTGAGAGTGGGGATAGAACTCCCGCACTCTTTGTTACTTCCCTCAATCAACTTCAAAATATAAAAAAAGGTTTTGCAGTCGGTGCTGACGATTACATTAAAAAACCCTTTGATTTGGATGAATTACTTATTCGTATAGAATCCAAAATGCCAAAAACAAAAATACAGCAACTCTCTGAAAACTTTAGTATTGACAACTCAAATTATATTATTATATGTAATAAAAAGATGCTGACACTACCTGTAAAAGAGTTTAAAATTTTAGAGTATTTGATTTTACATAAAGAGCAGTTACATTCACCAGAAGAAATTATAGATGTTTTATATGAAGACACTCTACCATCTATTGCAACCTTTAGAACATATATAAAAAATTTAAAACGCCATATAGAGGGTTGTGCAGTAATTGAGAATATTAGAGGAGTAGGTTATCGTCTTAGAATCTTATGAAAAGCATAGTTTTTATCGTTTTTTTTCTATCTTTATATTTGTAAGCTTACTCCTTTTTTTAGCTCTCTCTGCTCTTTATTATTATAAAGAGCACAATAGATACTTCCAAGAAAAAAAATTACAATTAAAAATAGAGTTTAATGAGTGTGTACATCTTAATCAAATTATAAAATCAAAATCAGAATGTGTTATGCCAGAAGTTAATATTGATGAAAAAAAATATATAATATATAAAGAAATAAGTTTTTCCTTTGTTTTTGTTTTAATTTTTATTCTTCCTTTTGCATACTTCTTAGCACGACTCTCTCTTTATCCTATTCGAGAATCTGTTGAGACCATGGACAATTTTATAAATGGCATAGTACATGATATTAATACACCACTAAGTGTAATTCGTATTAATGCACAGTCTATGAATAAAAGACTAAAAAATCAAATACTAATAGATAAAAATAGAAGAGTTATTGAAGCAACAGAGCATATTGAGGCTTTAGAAGAACAACTTCTTTTTATGTTAAGAATACACCAGTATAAACCACAAAAAAAGCTTTGTTCTCTCTCACAACTTCTGAAGGAGAGACGAGGATATTATAGTGATATTAGGCAAAGTATAAGTATAGAAATGGATATACAAGAGATAAAAATTTATGTAGATAAGTATGCATTCTTACGCATGATTGATAATATCGTGATTAATGCAATAAAATACTCAAAAGCAAAAAATAAAGTAATTATAAAGTATCAAGATTCGCTACTGAGCATTCAAGATTTTGGAGTGGGTATAAAGACTCCTAAAGAAATTTTTAATAAGTACTATAGAGAAAGCAGAGATACAAAAGGTTTAGGTTTAGGACTTTATGTTGTTAAAGAGATTGCAAATATGCACCATCTTGTTATAGAAGTAGACTCAAAACTCAATGTAGGAACAGTTTTTAGTATAAACCTAGATAAGGTAACTACATATTGAGTACATTTTCTTTTGTTATAATACTTTTATGAAAAAATTATATATAGTATTTATTATTATATTCAGTAGTACTCTCATATCCGCTGCAAGTTTTACTATGAGTGACTTAAGACTACAAGAGAGAAAATCTGCACTTAATGATTTTAAAAAAATACATCTCCGTAGACTTAATTTTAAACATAAATTATATAAAAAAGCCAAACACAAACGTTTAAAAAATGTTTCACATAGATTTACACCAAGTAGCGGTGAAAATCGACATATAGAAGAGGGCATAGTTAATGATATAGGAGAAAGTATGGACTCTGAAGTAAATCATAATGCAAATATACAAGTAACTGCAAATGAAAATATGGATATTGTTATTCAAAGTGGCGGTAATATAAAAGAGTATAAAGAGTATAAAGAGTATAAAGATAAAAAAGAGATAGACTCTATAGCAAAACCAACAATAGAAAATATATTAGCAGAGAATAAACCTGAGACTACAAAACCTACTAAAGGTGAAAAGACAGAAACATATAAAGAGTCTATTCCTGTCTCAGGGAGTGATGATACAGCACCAACGACAAGTGATACAGTACCAACAACCAGTGATACAGCACCAACAACCAGTGATACAGCACCAACAACAAGTGATACAGCACCAACGACAAGTGATACAGCACCAACAACCAGTGATACAATTAGAACTCGTTATATTAGTCCATGGGCTAGAAAAAGATGAAATATTTTTTAACTTTTATATTACTTTCTACTTCTCTTTTTGCACAAGATGTAGACATAGAATTTTACTCTATATTTCATGCTGAGAGTGAGAGTATGTTAGGTAAAGATACAAATACAACATTTCCAAAAGAACAAAATAGTTTTTCCTCTTTATATGCAAATTTATCATTGACATACGATATTAGTGATACTCTTTTTGTAGTGGCAGCATCAAAAGGCAACTATGTTCTTGGTGAAAAAAACTATATTACACCACTCTACTTACGTTCTATCTTAACTTCAAAAGATATTAATAAAGTAATTTTAAGTGAACTCTCTCTTAATTATGATGATGGTTTTTACTCTGTAAGTCTTGGAAGAACTGATGTGGATTTTGACTGGATAAACGGCTCTGTTGATGGTGCAATTATGATGATAGGTGATGACAATTCATACTCTCTACGCTTTTTTTGGTTAGAAAATTTTACACAACTTCAATACAATTATTATGTAAAGTTTCAAGACATCAATAAAAATGAAGGTATGTACGGAAGTATAGCAACATTAAAACATGGTATTGTAAATTTTCATTTTTATGACTATTACATGAAGGACTTACGTAACATGTTAGGTGCAAATTTCTCTATAGGCTCAAATAGATTCTCATTTAATAGTAGTTATACAGCAACTAAAGCATTGTCTTTAGCACTGTATGATTATGATGAATCTTTTACTAATGCATCATTAAAATATCAATTTAAGAGACATTTATTTGAGATAGGTGCATCTCTAACAGGAGAAAATGGTCTTTTAGCAATGCTACAATTAGGAAATTTTATGTTTGGACAATTTTACCTCAGTAATCAGGTGGATAGAGAGAGTGCTAAGAATGCCTTTACACACTATACTTATGCAAACAGAAGCTTTAAGTTGGAGTTATTAGGTGGATATACAAAATATAATAATAGTTTTAAAAGTATACAAAAGGACTTAACTTCACAAGAGTTAGATATATATCTGAGTTATGCATTCAATAAAAAGTTTATGCTAGACTTTGGTGTAATGGCTATGCAAGTAGATGAGAGAGACCCTATTGGTGTTTCACAAACTTTAATTATGACAAATATGGTATATAAATATGAAAGCTATTAAGTATACACTCTATACATTCTTAATTTCTATAAGTCTATATGCTTTAGATGGTGTTTTAAAATATGCACTAGAGTTGTATCATAATAACCAGTTAAAAAATAATGTTGAAGTCGTCAATAGACTAGTTGAAGAAGCAAAAAGTGGTGATACAAGTGCGGCCTTTTTACTTGCAAGTGCTTATAAAAATGGAAAACTTGGTAAAAAAGATTTGAAAAAGTCCTATTATTGGTATAAAGAAGCGGCTATGCAAGGTGATGCAGATGCAATGCTTATGTTAGGCTGGTTATATTATAAAGGCAGTGAAGATATTGCGATTGACATGCAAAAGGCAAAATATTGGTTTCATAAAGCTGCTGCAAAAGGTGTCGATGAGGCAGTTGAAATGTTGGCTTTATTGCAGTAAAGAGTTGAATTATAATAAAAGATGAGTTCACAAATCTTAGCTTTGGAAAAACTTGTTGAAAGTTTCAAACTCTCTTTTATGAACATTTGATATAATCCTTTTATGAATCTATTATCTGCTAAAAATATATCACATACTTTTGAATATGAACTTTTTTGTGAAGTCTCTTTAGAACTTAACATGGGTGAATCTATTGCTATTATAGGAATGAGTGGGAGTGGAAAATCTACACTTTTGCACATTTTCTCAACACTCTTAGAGCCTGAAAAAGGGCTTGTGACACTTTTTGGTGAAGATATTGCTAAAATGAGTAAAAAAAGATTAGAGACTGTAAAGCGTTATAATCTTGGTTTGATTTTTCAGTCACATTATCTTTTTAATGGTTTTAGTGCTTATGAAAATTTAAAAGTTGCCGAGATTCTCTCTGGAAAGAAGATAGAACAGGAACTTTTAGAGAAATTAAAAATAAAAAAATGTATACATCAAAAAGTGACAGAGCTTTCGGGTGGACAACAACAGCGTGTTTCTATTGCTAGAGTGCTTACCAAACAACCAAAAATTATATTTGCAGATGAACCAACAGGAAATCTTGATACAGACACAGCAAACGAAGTTATGAAGCTTTTTTTTGATTATGTGCAAAATCAAAAAGCAGGAATGATACTTGTCACACATGATGATGTTTTAGCACATAAATGTCAAAAAGTTTATAAATTAGAAGAGAACAGACTTACACAGATAAAATAGGAGAAGTATAAGTGCAGTGGACAGAAATATTTAAAGAAAACTATATAGTTGGATTTATATTACTTTTTTTCCGTTTTTCTGCACTTTTTATTGCCGTACCTATATTCTCACATAAAAATATTCCCATGCAACTAAAAGCTTCTATGGCATTTTTTTTTACGATAGTCTTTTATGCTTCAATGCCACCACTTACAATTGCTATTAATTTACCTAGTATTATCTTAGCAATACTAAGTGAGTTTATGCTTGGTTTAGTTGTAGGCATTGTGCTGCTGTTAGCCTACAATGTTATAACTCTTGCTGGTGGTATCATCTCCTTTATGATGGGGTTTTCTATGGCAAGTGCAATTGATCCTCAATCTGGAATATCTATGCCTATTATCTCACAATTTTTGTCACTTTTATCTCTTATGGTCCTAATCACACTGAATTTAGATCATTGGGTTTTACTTTTTGTTGATGAGTCTTTAAAAAGAGTGCCTTTAGGTGGGTTTATGATGAGCGAAGATATATTTAATTACATCATGAAAGCGGCTGCAAATATGTTTTTAGTAGGTTTAATTATATCATTCCCAATTATCGCTTTATCGTGGTTAGCAGATGTCATATTTGGAATGCTTATGAAAACAATGCCTCAATTTAATCTTTTGGTTATAGGGTTTCCTATTAAAATCATGGTCTCTTTTGGTGTTTTAATTGCCACACTTACAGCTATTATGTTTACTTTAAAGGGACAAATGAAAGAAGCATTTAATATTTTAGCAATGTTTTTTTAGTTTTTTTTTGATACAATAAGGTTAATACAGATTTTAAAAATGATTAGAGCCACTTCTTAAGGAACATAGATATGAAAATACTGCTTTTAAATGACAATCCAGTTGTAAATAAATTAGTAACATTAAGTGCACAAAAAACTTCAGATGACTTGGAAGTTATTAGTAACTTAGAAGATATACAAGGGAGTATTTACGATTTAGTTGTTGTTGATGATACTTTGTATAATGATGAAGTATTTGCACAACTTCAAAAAAAAATAAGTTTTAAAAAATCATTATATATATGTTCACGGGATGCAGATGAGGTTGAAAGTTTTTCAAATACTTTAAAAAAACCATTTTTACCTACAGACTTAGTGGAGCTCTTTGCGATGATTGCAAAAGAGGCACAAAATATTGAACTTTCACCTGCTGAAGATTTAGAGCAACTTCCAGATATTTCCAATGAAACTGAGGAACTTGAATCTTTAGAAAATATTGATGAACTTGATGAACTTGATGAACTTGATGAACTTTCTTTTGATGAAGAAGGCGAGAGTGTCTTAGATGATGAGGAGGCTCAAAAAGTCAAAGATTTATTAGATGAAGCTGATATAACTGAAACATCTCTAGATCCAGAAATAGAAGAATTAACTCTTGATGACTTAGAAGAAGAGATAGAAGTTGCAGAACCAGAAGAAGAATTAACTCTTGATGACTTAGAAGAAGAGATAGAAGTTGCAGAACCAGAAGAAGAATTAACTCTTGAT